>ERZ1066125.77-NODE-77-length-82530-cov-35.423777_pt1 | contig 82530 bp, 69 predicted proteins | sample MGYA00382772_ERZ1066125 | MGnify/ENA primary metagenome ERZ1066125 (study PRJEB33369, sample SAMEA5778355) | biofilm metagenome | biome: Industrial cooling water; feature: Water cooling tower basin; material: Biofilm | place: United Arab Emirates | collected... | reverse complement strand
TCAGCAATACGGACAATGATTCCGCAGGAATTACCGTCACACCTTCCAGCGGACTGACAACGACCGAAGCCGGTGGCACGGACACATTCAATGTCCGACTGAACTCGCAGCCGACGGCGGACGTCACCATCGGCCTCAGCAGCAGCGATACAACCGAAGGCGCGGTCGGTCCGAGCAGCCTGACCTTTACTACCGCGAACTGGAACACGGCTCAGACTGTGACCGTGACCGGCGTCGATGATTTAACTGTCGATGGAGCGGTCGCGTACGCCATCGTCACGGCCGCAGCGAGCAGCAGCGACGCCAGTTACAACGGCCTCAACCCGAGCGATGTCACTGTCGGCAATACCGATGACGACACGGCAACGGTGCAATTTGCGCCTGCGAGTGTCAGTCAGTCCGAGGGTGTCAGTGCGATGCTGTTCACGGTGACACTGACCAACCCCGTGCAATCAGGCGTCACGTTGACGCTGAATTCGACAGCCGGCACTGCCTCATCGGCGGACTTCGCGGCGATTACCAATGCGACAGTCAGTTTTCCGCCCGCCAGCACGGATAGTCAGACCGTGAGCGTGACGATCAACAACGACGCGCTGGACGAAGACGACGAACAGTTCACGCTGAGGTTGTCCGGACTGACCGCCACTGGCGTCGTCACGTTGGGCACGGCAGTAGCGACCGGCACGATTCAAGACAACGACGAAACGCCCACTTTGAGCGTGGCAAACGTGACGCAAGCGGAGGGCAATGCCAGCAACACGTTGACCTTTGTGGCTACATTGAGCGCGATCTCCGGTCGTGCAGTGAGCTTCACCCGAGCCACGCAAGACGGCACCGCCACATCGGTAGCGCCGGATATCGACTTCGTAGCCCTCGCTGCGGCAGGTGTAAGCATTCCGGCCGGCACCCTGAGCGCGCCGATGGTGGTGACGATCAATGGCGACACCACGTTCGAGGGCGACCAGGGCTTCACGCTCAACCTGACGAACATCGTCAACGCTACCCCCGGCAGTCTCACCGCATCGGCGATCCTGACGGAGGACGATCAGCAGCCGACGATCACGTCGATCAGCAGCGACTTGCCTGATCCTAGCCTGGTCGGTCAGCCGTATCCGGTGCTCATCACGGTGAGCGGGCAGAGCAGCTCGCCAGACGGCACGGTGACCGTCAGCGACGGTGCGGTCAGCTGCACTGCGACGCTCGCCGCCGGCACTGCGCCAAACAGCAACGCAAGCTGCCAACTGATCAGCGTCACCGCTGGCGCGAAGACGTTGACGGCGAGCTTTACACCGGCGAGTACCGCTTTCGCGGCCAGCAGCCACACAGAGACACACCAAGTCAATGCGGCAAGCACCACGCTCAGCGTGACCGGTCCTGCGCGCGTGGGTATCAACACGCCCGCAACCTACACGATTGCACTCGGCGTCGTCGCGCCCGGCGGTGGCACACCGACGGGCACCGTGACGTTGAGCGACGGCAGCACCGACTGCACCATCGTGCTGCCAGCAAGCAGTTGCAATCTGACATTCGCCAGCTTCGGCAGCCGTACGATCACTGCGAGTTATGCGGGCAATGCGAACTACATCGGGTCGACGAGCAGCGGTGCCTCGACGGTGGTATCAGCACTGAGCGACCTGCAAGTGACCAAGAGCAACGGCGATGCGTACTATGAGTCCGGGGACTTGTTGGTTTACACCATCCAGCTGCGTAACGCAGGTCCCGACAGCGCCAGCAATGTGCGCCTGATCGACATCGTGCCGACATCGTTGACGGGTGTGCAATGGAGCTGTGATGCCGCTGGCGGCGCGGTATGTCCGCGCAATGCCGGCAGCGGCAATCTCGATGAAACGGTAGCGATCTTGCCGACCGCGACGGGGCTGTTGAACTTCACGCTCTTTGGAACCGTCGCTGCCAGCCCGAACGAGATCAGCAACACGGCGAGCGTGCAATTGCCTCCCAATGCTGCCATCGAAGACCCGGTCCCGAGCAACAACAGCGCCACGGATGTCGATCAGTTGAGAACGCTGTTCCGCAATGGCTTCGAGGGCGCCAGCGTCAATGCTCCGAGCGGCAGCTTCATGCTGCCGAGCGCCGCTCTGCGCAGTGCACTCGATAGCGTAGCGCTAAGCGTGTTCCGCCTTGACGACGAGCAGGGCGGCGCGTTGCGCATCTACGCACGCGTGTTTAACGGCGAGCTCGAGTACGCGCTGGCCACCCGCGGCAGCGATGGTCGAATGCGCCTGGGCGTCTGGCAGCGCTTCGCCAGCGAACCGACGCTGCGTTGGACAGCCACACGGCTGGGCGACGGCTGGGTGCTACAGGGCGCAACGCTGCAGTAGCGCAGGGCGCGGAAGCCATCACTCGGCGATTCAGATAATGCCGGATCGCCGAGCTGCTTTTGTCGCAGGCATTTGCTGCTCGGACGCACAAAACGCTCGCGCCCGGCGACGGGTTAAGTATTTCCCGTCGCCTTGGCTAACAAGCCGAGCACATCCTCGTCCGAGTACGGCTTGCCGAGAATGGCGCTGACGCCCGCGGTGACGGCCATGTCGCGGTGTTTCTCCGACGACCTTGAGGTGATCATTATGATCGGCAGATCCGCGAATTCGACAGACTGGCGGAGATGCTGGGTCAACTCAAGACCGTTCATGCGCGGCATTTCCAGATCAACCAGCAGCGCCGCAGGTCGCTTATCGGTAACGGCTATCAACGCCTCCAGACCATCGCGCGCAAGTTCGACGCGATAGCCCGTATCGCTCAGGAGTTCACCCAGCGAGCGGCGGATGGTCAGCGAGTCGTCGGCAACCACAATCAAGGGCGCGACCTCGCCATGGTGTGCTGCGTCTTCGACGGTTAGAGCGTCCGCACCAATCAGCTCGCGCAAATCGACCACAGGCGCGACGCTGCCATCGCCGAGCAATGTCGCGCCGCGGATGCCACGGATGGGCGGCAAATAATCGCCGAGCGGCTTGAGCACGACGGTGGCGAGTGTTTCGATTTCCGGCAGCAGTACGATGGCCTGCTCGCCATCGATGTTGCTGAGCATTGCGGCGACCGGGCGCTGCGTGGCAGTCGTTCCGCCGAGTACCGCGGAAATATCGGTGGCAGGGTACCAATCCCCACCAACGCGAACCTGACACTCGCCCTCGGTACTTTGGTCGTTCGGCATCAGCGCGACGAGGCGCTCAATGCTATCGGCGGCTAATCCATAGCGCTGATTGCCCAGGCGGATGATGGCCACCTGCAGATTACCCAGGCTCAATGGCAACGCCAGCGTAAATCGGGTTCCGCTGCCCGTCGTGGAATCGATGCTCAAACTACCGCCGAGGCGCTGCACACGCGCGGCGACAATGTCGAGACCCACACCGCGGCCCGACATCTGCGTGACCTCGGTGCGCGTTGAAAAGCCGGGCATCAGCAAATAGCGACGCAGCGTCGCCGCATCGGCATCCGCGGCACCGGCAATACCAAGTTCGAGGGCTCGTTGGCGCACCCGTTCGTGCGCGATCCCAGCGCCATCGTCGCTCAAGGTTACGGTCAGCGTTTGGCCTTGCGTGGCGTAGCCCAAGCGCACACGGCCGACGCCCTTGCCGCTCGCAGCGCGCTCGTCGTTGGTCTCGATGCCGTGATCGATGGCGTTGCGGATTAAATGCATCAGCGGCTCGATCATGCCTTCGAGTACCGTCTTGTCGATGGCGATTTGATCGCCGCTGACCTCGAACTCGATGTTCTTTCCGAGTTGCCGCGCAGCCTGGCGTGCCGCGCGCTGGAAACGTGGGGATAACTCGCTCAGCGGCACCAGACGCGCGCGACGCACGATCGATTGGATCTCGTCATCACTCAGCTGTTTGCGGCGCGCGATGACTTCCACCTGCGCGCGCGCCGTACCGATATCCAGGCTGCGCGCGAAAAGGTCGGACTGTACCTCGGTCACGCGCCGATTGAGCATGTCCAGTTCGTTGTACTGATCGAGTTCCAGCGCGTCGATTTCCTCGTTGCGACGTCGCTGCGCGTCGATGGCACCGGCGCGCAGCGTAATCTGCTCATCGAGCGCTTGGGCGACTGCACGCAGGGCGATCAGCTCGATTTTCAGGTCGCCTTCGGCACGTTCCATGCGTTTGAGGGCGTCGTTCAACTGATTCGACAGCGCGACCGATTCGGCGCTCTGCTCCAACAATCGATCCAACAGGCCGCGACCGATGGAGACCTGCTCATCGTCCTCCGGCTGAGCAGCTTGCTGCGAAGATTTGGCCGTTGGCTGGACGTAGCTGATGGCATCGGCTACCGGCTGCTGCACAACCGGCAACTCGCCAGCCGGCGTTAACGGCTGATCGCTCAGCAGCTCGGAATCGGCCATCGGCAGGTCGATCGGCTCGTCCCGCTCCAGCGCATCGGCGATGGCGTAGACACGAGTCAGCACATCGTGCGCCTCCGGCGGCCCGGCCCGGCCCAGGACCGCGTCCGCCATCGCCGCAACGGTGTCGGCGGCTTCGCTCATGACCTCGAGTACCCGATGCGGAACCTCATCTTGTTGGGCGAGAGCGACGAGAATGTCTTCGAGGGCATGCGTCAGATTCGCCAAGCCGCGAATGCCGACGGTGTTCGCATCGCCCTTGAGCGTATGCGCAAAACGCCGTGCGTCGATCAGCACCTGACCGCGTTCGCCGGCGCGCAAACGCTCGACGGTGCCGGCCAGGCTTTCGGCATTGTGGGGCAGTTCTTGCAACATGCCGCGCAGCACGCTCGGGATGACGTCATCGGCAGGAGAAAGATCGAGATCGCCATCGCCGATTGCGCGACGCGGCCGTTCCGCGTAGCTCGGGTCGATGGCGATACGCACTCGCGCGCATTCGTCGAGCGCCGCGTCGATAGCTAGCGCGGCCGCCAGCGCCTGGCCAGACTCGGCAGCGCGTTCTGCTGCGCCGTCGCTGGCGACGAGCAGTTCGCCCATCTGCACAAGCCAATCGGCGAGCAGCGCCAGTGCGTCATCGCTCAAATTGTCATGCTCAAGCTGCTCGGTCGCCTCCTTCAGCAACGCCGAGTTTTGGGTCAGACCGAGCACCTCGAAGGCATTGCCTTGCGCTTGCAGCAGGAACATCGTGCCAGCGTCAGGTTCCCGTGGCGCGGGCTGCATCGAAAGCTCCACCAGCGCCGGCAGCAGCTCGCCGTGCAGCGATTCGAGCAGCATTTGCGCTTCTTCAGGAGCAATGTAGATGACGGATGTTGTTTGTTGATTGCCGATCGATGATTGCGGTGCGGCTGGAGCGAAAGCCTCCAGTGTTTCGGCTTCGCCCAATGAGGTCTGTTCCGTTGGCGAGTACTCGACCATCGGCGAGGCCTCATCGGCCAGCGAGATTTCCTCCGTCAGCGAAGCTTCGTCGATCAGCCAAGGCAATTCCGCCAGCGAAGGTTCGTCGATTGGCGAAGGCAATTCCGCCAGCGAAGGTTCGTCAATCAACGAGGACACTTCAGGAAGCGAATGTTTGCCGATCAGCGAAGGCAGTTCCGAGACGAGCGGGGCCGTGTGCGCCGAGCTTGACGATGCAATCTCGTCCATGGGGGAGGCCATCGCTGCTCGCGCTTCAAGTTCGGTCACAACAGGTGGCGCCGCATCGGTGGTTGTCGCGCCCTGAGATGCGGTAGCGCTCTCAGTCGGACTGAGATCGGCACGCGCAGCGTCGGACTCTTCGCGCAGACGGATCAGCCATGCCTGACGGCGTTCGCCGCCGATACCGTTGACGTCGAGCACGTGATCGATAGCGACCTCAAGTCCCAATGACATCGGATCGTCGCCACCGGCCCAGGTTGCGGCTGCCAACAGTGCTTCGCTGAGCAGGTCCGTCGGGACCTCGCTGGCAGCAGCATCGATCCAGCGCGCCAATAGCGCCAGCCAGGCGCGAAGCGCGTGGCGATGGGCGATCTCCGGCGTGCGTGCCCGCAGTGCGCTCGTCAGCGCTTCGCGTTGCGAAGCCTCGGATAGGTCGGCGGTGATGGCTTCCGCGACGAGGCCATTCAACGCATCGGCGAGCGACTGGCTCATCCCGGCAGTTTGAACACGCGTACGGTATCGATCAGGCTCTTGGCTTGCACCAGCAGCGCCTGGACGTTGTCGCGCTGTTGCTGCAGCTCCTTGAGCACGTTGCGCGTGGAGGCGTCGATGCGTCCGGCGCGTTCGACCAGCGTGCCGGAAATCGTCGCCTGCTCGCCGCTGGTTTCGGCGATCTGGCGCACGGCTTCTGTGAGCGCGTCGGTTGCTGTCATCGAGGATTGCACTTCTTGGCCTGCTTGCTCGGCAAGTCGGTTAATTTCCACGAAGCGACTCAACGCTTCGTTCATCGAACGCATGGTGTCGGCCGCGTCAGCTTGAATGCCGGACACCAATGTGGTGATCTGACCGGTGGCGCCGCGTGCGCTGTCGGCCAGGCGTTTGACTTCGTCGGCGACAACGGCGAAACCGCGTCCGGCATCCCCGGCTGCTGCAGCCTGCATGCCGGCATTCAGCGCCAGGATTGCCGTACGTTCGGCGATCTGGTTAATGATGTTGATTACGCCGGAGATTTCGTTGGATCGTTCGGCGAGGCGTTTGACGCGCTTTTCCGTCTCGCGGATTTGCTCGCGAGAAGCGGCCACGCCAGCGACGGTGTCGCTCACGATCGCCAGGCCTTGCGCCGACGTGCGCAGCGCGTCCTCCGCCTTGAGGCGCGCATCACCAGCTTCGCGCGCCACCGTTGCGAGCGCGGTGGCTGCCGCTTTCAACTCGTTCGCAGCGCTGGTCACTTCGCGTTCGGATTCTTGCGCAGACTCGAACACGGTTGTGGTGCGGGTGCGCAGGGCAATCGACGACTGCGCGACCTGGTTGGCCACCCCCGACACATTGCGCAATGCGCTCGAGGTTTCTTGCACCAGCAGATTGATGGCGTCCGATACCGTACCGGTGACGTCCGGGGTCACCGGTACGCGGATCGTCAAATCGTTTTGCGCCAACTGCGCAACCGCTTGCATGATGGTGATCACCGACTCGTTGAGCTGGTTGTTTTCGCGTTCGGCGGCGGCCATCGTCGCTACGCGTTCGTCAAGCAGCTTATCGAGGGCGCCGCCGAGTTCGGAGAGCTCATCCGAACCTTCCAGCTTGGCACGCGCCTCCATGTTTCCGGCCGTCAACTGACCGACGGTTGTCGATAGCTGCTCGATCGGCTTGTTGATGCCGCGAGCCAAACGCGCCGCAATCAAGCCGCCGATCAGGGCCAGAATCAGCGCCGTGATCGCGGCCGCGATCAGCATGCGCTGCAACAGCTGTTGTACTGGCTGCAAGGCTTCGGCTTCGTCGATTTCGGCCAGGATCGCCCAGTTCAGCCCAAGCAAAGGGAAAGGAGCGTAAGCGCCAATAACCGGCGTGCCGAATTTGTTCACATAGGTCTCGACGCCGCTCGCTCCCGTGAGCGCTTTGGTCACGCCGACGGATCCGATTTCGACCAGACCGATGGTGTTTTTGCGCGATTCGATACCTGCAACTGTGGCCGAGTCGACGCCGGTGGCGCGCAGGCCCTCCAGATAACTGGGCGCATCCTGCTGGATTCCACGTGCATTGCTGCGCATCAGCCGATCGGCGCCAATCAGCGCAACCTCACCCGATTCGCCGAGTCCGGCGTTCACCCACTGACCTTGGAACGATACGATCTGATGGAATCGATCGACGGGTACCTGCGCGGCAAGAATCCCGACCACCTCACCATTGCGCAGCAAGGGGAGGGCGAAGAACGCGGCAGCGTCGTCGTAAGAGGGCAGGTATCTTTCGAAATCGGTCAACACCGGTTCAGTCGAGGTGCCGCGCGCCACCGCGCGCTCCCAGGCTTTAGCCAAACCGGTGCCGGCCCAAGGCCCGTCTTTGAGGGAGGTGCCGAAATCGAGTTCTTTGTAATAGGTGTAGACGACATCGCCGGTCGCCGCGTCGATCAAGAACACGTCGTAGAAACCGTATTGCTGCACCAGCGCCTCGCCCATGGGATGCATCCGTGCGTGCAAATCATGGTACGGCCCGGTCACTCCTTCGGCGCGATTAAGCAAGCCCTTTTGGCCCATTGGATTAGGGTTGGCGGCGATGTACAAGTACTGCATGGTCACCGCAACATCAGACAGCTGCGAGATGCGGTTACTGATGTCGATGCTGGAGCCCGGATTCTTGACCGAGTATTGCTTGGCGAAGTCGCCGCTGTAGTAAGTGGTCAATGCGGCCCGTTGCTCGTCGATGCTGATCGCAACGTCGGCGCCGATCGTCGGTTTCGCCTCGCGCAGGGCGATCATCGAATCGATGATGGTTGGGTTCACGGCCGCAACACGCATCGTGCTTTGCAGCAGGCCGAAATAACCGGCCACCTCGTCGCGTTTGACCGACTCGATCGATTTCAGCTGCGCTTGGGCGCGCTCGATCAGCGAGCTGCGCGCATCGCGATAGGCCAACGTCGAAATGATCGTTGCGCCGACCAGCAGTGGCAACAGGGCCACCGCCGTCACACCATAAAGCAATCGCGCGCGAATGCTGCCGAAGCCTTTCATGTCTCGTCCCCTTTATGTTTCGCTACCTATCGACGCTTGCGGTAGTTATCGCCCGACCCCGTCGGGGTCGGGCTCTTGCCGAATGCGATCACTTACAACCCACCACTTACCGCTTCCCAAGCTCCCGTCCCCAGCGCATCACATCGAATTCGACGCCGACGTGCTCGCTGCTGCCTACAACGACGCGTTGGCCGAAATAGCGCGCCATCTGGCTGGCGGAATTGACCGGCCCCAAGTTTTCCTGAACGCGCACCTGGTCGAAATTGACGGCGGTATCGCTGCGCACTGCAAATGCTTCTTTGCCGCGGCGAAACACAATCAACTTCGGGTCAGCCAGTTGCGATTGGGGAACCCACGGATGAGCCAACAACAGCACCGGCAGAATGTCGCCGCGAACGCTGGTCAATCCTTGCACCCAGGCAGGTGCTCGCGGCAGGACCGCGACTGGCGTATCGAGCAGCATTTCGCCGAGCACGCCTTGCGGTAGAACCAGCGTGAAATCGCCACCGACAAAGCTCAGCGTCACGCGGAAGTCGCCGCCGAATTCGCTCATATCAAGCGAATGCCTTCACTGCAGCCAGCACATCTTCTTTTTTCGGCGGCTTTCCGATGAGCTGCTTGGCGCCTTGCATCGAAGCCCAGAGCTGATCCGCTTTTTGACTCTTGCTGGAGACGATGACGATCGGGATCGCCTTGGTCGCAGGATTGGCGCGCAACTGCCGGCAGGCCTCATAGCCATCGGTCTCCGGCATCACGACGTCCATCAGAATGATGGCCGGCAGCTCCGTCGAGGCTTTGGTGACCGCCTCTTTGCCATTGCTGGCGGTGGATGTGTCGTATCCGGCGTCGTGTAGCCAGGTGCGCAATTGCATCAACTCCGCCGCCGAATCGTCGACGATCAGCACTTTCTTTGCCATGGACGTAATCCTCGTTAAGCCAGTCGTTTGTAGCCGCGTGCCGCTAACTCATCAATCGTGTAGCGCTTAGTCAGACTCTTATGAACGGCGGCATAAAAGTCTTTGACCGTCACCGGTTTGGTCAAATAGGTGTCGCAGCCGGCGAGCGCGCCGCGTGCCCGATCGAAGGGCGACGTCCGCGAAGTCAACATCACGACCGAAACGTGCCGGCCCGACGGAATATGGCGGATTTCGCGGCATAGCTCATAGCCATTCATGCCAGGCATCACAACATCGAGAAAGATCAGATCGTAGACGCGTGCTTGCACCAGGGCCCGCGCTTCTTCGCCGTTGGCGGCCAGATCGACTTTCAGGCCGCAGCGACTGAGCGTGACTTCTAACTGCGTTCGAACGGTATTGCTGTCGTCGACGACCAAACCATTGAGTACCAGCGGCGCCGCCGCTGGTTTGGCCGGCTCCGCGCTGGGTGCGGCTACCGGCGATGGCGACTGTGACGGGGCTTGAGCACGCTCAGCCGGCGCACCGGCGACGCTGCCTTTCAACTTCATGTCGGCGATGTTCTCGAGCACGCGAAAACACTGCAGGACCAGGCTCTTTTTTGGAATCTTGTAGTTGCTGTCGCCCAGAGTGCCGCTGTCTGAGATATAGACCTCAACCATCTCTGGTGACTCCGCGCGAAGGCGAGCCAGCTCGGAACGACTGTCGCGCTGATCGGCGTCGATGATTGCGATATCGGCGAACCCCGCTGCGGCTCCATCGACCAACTTGAATTCGAACCGTCGGTTTGGTGCGCGACTCAACACGATATCCAGCAGTCGAGCATCCTTGGTTTGTAATCCGCACGTGGCAACGATAAAGCCGCTCATGCCTGGGCTCCGTTGTCGTCAGAAATGCCTACTGTCGCCGCCTCGTTGGGCAGCGCATCGGCAAGCGCTTCGAGCAGCCCGTCCACCCAAAATGGCTTATGGATGGTCGCCACAACGCGCAATCCCAGAGCCTTCATGTTCTGCGCCATGCGTTCGCGCGTGACGTCGTCCGACGCGCTCATAAGGATGATGGGCGTTTTCGGCATCACTTCGGACATGTACGCTGCGATGCGAATACACAATTGATCCGGCATAATCATGTCGAGCAGTACCGCCGACGGACGGCGATCGAGCAAGGCTTTGGACTCGACAAAATTGTGTGCCGTTGCGGAAGCGTATCCAGCGATGCGCGCGATCTCGGTGATCAGCAACCGCGCGTCCTCGTCGTCGTCGACGATCAACACAAAATCTTCGTTCATAAGACTCTCCGCGAGCGAAGCGCAAAACTAACGGAAGTCGCGACCGTTTCGCAGTGCCCGGTTGTGAATAGTTACAGCAGAAATGGTTTTGCGATCCGCGGGGTGGGCGCTGGCGATGCAGTCGGGAGTCAGATCAGGCGCAGGATTTCCCTGAAGGCCTGGGGCGCGACCATCGCGCCTGATTCAGGCAGTCGCCGACAGATGTTGTGTCGCTTCCAGGCGATAGCCGTGCAGGTAAATTGTCTTGAGTTGCCAGCCATTCCGGCCGTCGAGCCCCATTTTGCGCCGCAACCTGCTGATGTAAGTGTCCACCGAGCGCGACGGGATGTCCGGCGACATGCGCCAGACTTCCCGCAAAATGCTATCGCGGCTGACCATCAAGTCGATTCGGCGAAACAGATATGCGGCTAAGTCGAACTCACGATCGGTGACCGCGATGGCGTCGCCGTTCAATCGAATGCTGCGAGCGCGCAAATCGAGTACGAAGGGGGAGACGTCGATAACCTGCTCGTCAGAAATCTCGATTCCGCGCCGACGCAAGAGAGCGCGAATGCGCGCGACCAGAACCGGCGCGCTGGGTGGCTTGATCAGGTAATCGTCGGCGCCAGCGTCAAGCGCCGCTACCGTATCGGCGTCCTGATCCTTGGCAGTCAGGATCAAAACCGGTATCGCGCCATGCACCGAACTCCGTAACCAACGGACCAGATCGATACCTGTCTGGTCGGGAAGCATCCAGTCCAGAATGAGCGCGTCCACTGACCGCGTCGACAGGCGCCGACGGAAATCACCGGCGCTCGTGTAGACCTCGGCTCGATGGCCGGCACGTTCCAGAACGTCTTTCAGCCAATCGCACTGATCGGTGTCATCCTCAACGATCCCTACAATTGCCATCCTGTCACCGTGATTTCGATGTACTCCCATCCGCATGTTAACAACAATTCACGAGCCAGTTATTGGAGCGATCGAAAGTTTCTTCCGAAACTGTTTTTCGCATCCTGGTAGAGTTCGCCAAGACACAAAGTTGGGGTAGCCATGCGCCGCAAATGGGTAATAGGCAATTGGAAGATGAACGGCTCGCCTCGGGACGTGCTTGATTGGACGTTGCGCGCCAGCGAGCTCGCGGCCCTTGGAGTCTGTGTGGTGGGCGTGGCGCCGGCGGCAATTCATGTATCGATGGCGCTTGGTGCCGCTGATAAGTCACTGCTCGTCGGCGCTCAGGATTGCGCAGCTGTATCCAACGGCGCGCGTACTGGCGAAATCAGTGCTGAAATGCTGGCCGAGGCGCGTTGCCGCTTCGTGCTCGTTGGGCACTCGGAACGGCGCCAGTACTGGCAAGAAACTGATGCCTTGGTGGCCCGCAAGTTCCAGCGGGCGCAAGCAGCGGGAGTGACGCCGGTCTTGTGTATCGGCGAGACACGCGACGAACGCGAGCGCGGCGTGACGGAAGAGGTCCTTCGCCGCCAGGTCGCTGCCGTGATCGAACTTTGCGGTATCGAGGCGTTCGCCGCCGCCGCGATTGCTTACGAGCCGGTTTGGGCTATCGGCACCGGTCTTACCGCCACGCCTGAACAGGCGCAAGCGGTGCACGCGTTTATTCGTGGCGAACTTTTCAAAGATGCTGCTATGCTCGCCGGCTCGTTACGCATCCTCTACGGTGGAAGCGTCAAGGGCAACAATGCGGCCGAGCTGTTTGCCCAGGCTGACATTGACGGTGGCCTGATTGGCGGCGCATCGTTGGTTCCGGACGAGTTTGCGACGATTTGTCGGGCGGCGTCCCGATAGCTATGGACAGCTTCACTTTGAGTTCGACGGAATGAAGATAGCTCTGATTGTTTTTTATCTGGTCGTCGCCATCGCGATGGTCGCTTTCATCATGGTCCAGCGCGGCTCTGGCGCGACCACGGGTTCCGGGTTCGGCGCAGGCGCTTCTGGTACCGTGTTTGGCGCGCGCGGCTCGGCCAACTTCCTGTCATCGGGCACGAAGTGGCTCGCGATTCTCTTCTTTTCGTTGAGCATGGGCATGGCGGTGTACCAGAACCGCATGGGCAACGCGCGTGCGGTTCAGGAAGAGCTGGGCGTGATGGGTCAACTGCCGACCGCATCGGAAACCCCGGCGGCGCCCAGCGAGACTCCAGCTGCACCCGGCGAAACGCCACCTGCACCCGCAGGAGAGACGCCACCGGCACCCGCAGGAGAGACGCCAGCGGCGCCGAGCGAGACACCGGCTGCGCCGGCGGTCGAGACGCCAGACGCCCAGCCCCCTGCAGCCGAGGCCGTACCGACGGAAGCTTCACCTGCGACAACAAGTGAAACAAGCAACGCAAGTGGCGACAAGAGCGAAGAAAAAACGCCATAATTAACTGCTGACACGTGCCGACGTGGTGGAATTGGTAGACACGCTACTTTGAGGTGGTAGTGGGGCAACCCGTGACAGTTCGAGTCTGTCCGCCGGCACCAACTTTTTCGCGACACCCCTGATTTTGCTAAGCCTTGCTTGCCCGCTCGGATTTGCCCGAGCGGCTCGCGTGGGCAAAGCACAAAGAGCTGGAGCGCCTGCCGCATGGATCTCGTTCAATACCTTCCCATCGCGATCTTCCTGACGGTGGCAACGGTAATCGGTATCGCACTGCTGTCGCTGGGTTCGTTGCTCGGTCCGCGCAATTCCAGCGCTGATAAACTCTCGCCTTACGAGTGCGGCTTCGAGGCCTTCGAAGACGCGCGCATGAAGTTCGATGTGCGCTACTACCTGGTCGCCATCCTGTTCATTATTTTCGACCTGGAAATCGCCTTCCTCTTTCCATGGGCCACGGTACTTGACGAGCTGGGTTGGCCGACCATGGCGGCGATGGGCGTGTTCTTGGGATTGCTGGTGGTGGGATTCATTTACGAGTGGAAAAAGGGAGCGCTGGAATGGGAGTAGCCGATATTTTCCACAACCCCTCGCCGCTTGGCGCGGTCGACGATATCCTGCGCCCGCATGCCGACAATCCGATCATGCAGCGCGGGTTTGCGACAACCAGTGCCGATGCGTTGATCAATTGGGCGCGTACCGGCTCGATGTGGCCGATGACTTTTGGTCTGGCATGTTGCGCTGTAGAGATGATGCACGCGGGCGCTTCGCGCCTGGATCTCGACCGTTTCGGCGTGGTCTTTCGCCCTAGCCCTCGGCAGTCTGATGTCATGATCGTGGCCGGAACGTTGGTCAATAAAATGGCGCCGGCGTTGCGCAAGGTGTACGACCAGATGCCAGAGCCCAAGTGGGTGATCTCGATGGGCAGTTGCGCTAACGGCGGCGGCTACTATCACTATTCTTACTCGGTGGTGCGCGGCTGCGACCGAATCGTGCCGGTCGATGTTTATGTGCCGGGTTGTCCGCCGACCGCCGAAGCGCTGGTCTACGGCATCCTGCAACTGCAGAAGAAGATTCGTCGTACCAACACCATTGCGCGCTGATCACACAATGTCCGACACGCCTCCACTGATCGACGCGCTCAAAACCCGTTTTGGCGACGCCCTGTTATCGACGGCGATGCATTGCGGCCAGTACACGATTGAAATAGCAGCCGATCAGGCGCTCGATGTGATGCGCGCGCTGCGCGACGAAAAGAGCTTTCGGTTCACGCAACTGATCGACTTGTGCGGAGTCGACTATTTGTCCTTCGGCATCAGCGAATGGGAGACCGACGCGGTCACCGACGAAGGCTTTTCGCGCGGGGTGAGCGGCGAAGGTCCAGGGCGCTTTAACTGGGAAGGCCGGCCGACGGTCGGCCCTACTGCGAAGCGCTTTGCGGTGGTCGTGCACCTGTTGAGCATGGACACCAATATGCGCTTGCGCGTGCGCTATTTCGCGCCCGACGACACACTTCCGATCGTCCCATCGATGACGGAACTCTTTAGCGGCGCCAACTGGTTCGAACGCGAGGCTTTCGACCTGTTCGGTATCGTTTTCGAAGGCCATCCGGATTTGCGGCGCCTGCTCACCGACTACGGCTTCATCGGCCATCCGTTCCGCAAAGATTTTCCGCTTATCGGAAACGTCGAAGTGCGATACGACCCGGATAAAGGCCGTGTGGTCTACGAGCCGGTATCGATCGAGCCGCGCGTCGGCGTGCCGCGCGTGGTTCGCGAGGACTCGCGTTATCTGCAAGCGCAGAACGAACTGGCGCAGAAGGGCTGAAGACGTGGCCGAGATCAGAAACTACACGATGAACTTCGGACCGCAGCACCCCGCGGCGCACGGTGTTTTGCGCCTGGTGCTGGAGCTTGACGGCGAAACCATCATCCGTGCCGATCCTCACGTGGGGCTATTGCATCGCGGCACCGAAAAGCTCGCCGAGAGCAAACCTTACAACCAGTCGATCGGTTACATGGACCGACTCGATTACGTGTCGATGATGTGCAACGAGCACGCCTATGTGCGCGCCATCGAACGTTTGCTGGGCTGCGAGCCGCCGCCCCGCGCGCAGGTTATTCGCACGCTGTTCGACGAGATTACGCGCGTATTGAACCACCTGATGTGGCTCGGCTCGAACGCGCTCGATTTGGGTGCGATGACGTTGTTTTTGTACGCGTTCCGCGAGCGCGAAGAGCTGATGGATTGTTACGAGGCTGTGTCGGGCGCTCGCCTGCACGCGACCTACTATCGCCCCGGCGGTGTCTACCGCGATTTGCCGGAACGCATGCCGCAGTACAAGGAAAGCCCGTGGACCAAAGGCGCCGATTTGAAGCGCCGCAACGAATGGCGGCAGGGATCGATGTTGGATTTCCTGGATGCCTTTTGCGCCGACTTCCCCAAGCGCGTCGATGAGTACGAAACGCTGTTGACCGATAACCGCATCTGGAAACAGCGCACCGTCAATATCGGCGTTATTGCGCCAGAAATGGCTTTGCGTTGGGGCATGACTGGGCCGATGCTGCGCGGTTCCGGCGTCGCCTGGGACTTGCGCAAAAAGCAGCCATACGCCGCCTACGACAAGTTCGAGTTCGATGTTCCGGTGGGCGTTAACGGCGATTGTTACGATCGCTATCTGGTGCGCGTCGAAGAGATGCGCCAGAGCAACCGGATCATGAAGCAGTGCGTGGATTGGCTGCGCAAGAATCCTGGGGACGTGATGGTACGCAATTTCAAAGTCGCGCCGCCCTCGCGGATGGAAATGAAAGACGACATGGAAGCGCTGATCCATCACTTCAAGTTGTTCACCGAAGGGTATTCGGTGCCGGCTGGGGAGGTGTACTGCGCCGTCGAAGCGCCCAAAGGCGAATTCGGCGCTTACCTGATTTCCGATGGTGCCAACAAGCCGTTCCGCGTGAAGTTGCGCGCGCCGGGATTTGCGCACCTCTCGGCTATGGATGAGATCGTGCGCGGTCATATGCTGCCGGACGTCGTCGCCGTCATCGGCACGCTCGACATCGTGTTTGGAGAAATCGATCGATGAAGGCCCGACACCTCCACGCCGTGCCGCTCAATGCCGATCCCATGGAACTGCTGAGCGACACCTCACGCAGCGAACTGGATCGTTGGATCGCCAAGTACCCGGCCGATCGCAAACGCAGCGCCGTGCTCGCCGGATTGCGCATCGCGCAGAAACAGAACCAGGGTCACTTGACCGACGAGTTGATAACCGCTGTCGCCAACTATCTGGGGTTGCCCGCCACGCAGGCGTATGAAGTGGCGACCTTCTATTCTCTCTTCCACATCGGCGGTTGCGGACGCAACAAGGTATCGATTTGCACCAACATTTCCTGTTGGTTGAACGGTGCCGACGAGATCGTCGAGCACACGACGAAAAAGCTGGGAATTGGTCTCGGCGAGTCCACGCCGGATGGTCGCATTCACCTGATCGAAGAAGAAGAATGCCTCGCAGGATGCGTGCGTGCGCCGATGATGTGGGTTAACGGTGATTTCCATGAACACCTGACGCCGGCAAAGGTCGACGAAATCCTGGAGGCATTGCGCTGATGGCAAGGATGAATCCCCTGGGTCTTGTTCCTGGCGCGCATAACGTGTGCTTTACGACCCTGCACTTCGATGTGCCGTGGAGCTACGACAGTTATTTGAAGTCTGGCGGCTATCAGGCTCTTCGCAAGATCCTGGAAGAGAAATGGACGCGCGAGCAGGTCATCGACGTGGTTAAAGCCAGCGCGCTTCGCGGCCGCGGCGGCGCGGGTTTCCCAACCGGATTGAAGTGGAGCTTTATGCCGCGCAATGCGCCAGGCACGAAGTACATCCTGTGCAATTCGGACGAGTCCGAACCCGGCACGTGCCACGACCGCGACATTCTGCGCTACAACCCGCATGCGGTGATCGAAGGAATGATCATCGGCGGTTATGCAATGAATGCCGGTGTCGGCTACAACTACATGCGTGGCGAATTCCAGAACGAGCCGTTCGAGCACTTCGAACAGGCGCTGCTGGAGGCTTATCAGCACGGGTGGCTGGGCAAGAACATCCTCGGGTCCGGCTTCGATTTCGACCTTTATGCCTCCTTAGGTGCTGGCGCCTACATTTGCGGCGAAGAAACCGCGTTGATGGAGTCGCTGGAAGGGAAGAAGGGTCAGCCGCGCTTCAAGCCGCCGTTCCCGGCGAATTTCGGTTTGTACGGCAAGCCGACCACGATCAACAACACCGAGACCTTTGCTTCCGTGCCGGCAATCATCCGCAACGGCGCAGAGTGGTTCCTGGGCCTGGGCAAACCGAATAACGGCGGACCGAAATGCTTTTCGGTATCGGGCCACGTGCAGAAACCGGGCAACTACGAACTTCCACTCGGCATCCCGTTCAAGGACATGCTCGAAGTGGCCGGCGGCATGCGCCCAGGTCGTAAGTTGAAGGCCGTGATTCCAGGAGGCTCGTCGATGCCGGTGCTGCCGGCCAACATCATGATGGACATCACGATGGACTTCGACGCGCTGCAAAAGGCCGGCTCAGGCTTGGGCTCGGGCGCGGTGATCGTGATGGACGACAGCACGTGTATGGTGCGCGCACTCACGCGAATTTCGCGCTTTTACTACCACGAGAGTTGCGGCCAATGCACACCCTGCCGCGAAGGCACCGGCTGGATGTATCGCGTGCTTGAGCGTATCTCGAACGGCAAGGGCCGCGAAGATGACTTGCCGCTGTTGAAGAGTGCGGCGGGCCAAATCGAGGGCCACACCATTTGCGCGTTCGGCGAAGCCGCGGCGTGGCCGGTGCAAGGCATGCTGAAGCATTTTTACCCAGAGTTCGAATACTTCGTGCGTCACGGGCGATCGATGGTCGACGATCAATTGAAGGTGGCGGCATGAGCGCGCAACCGATTGCGGGCGCCGCGCCCGATGCGGTGAACATCGAGATCGACGGCCAGAAGCTGCTTGCGCCCAAGGGTTCGATGATCATTCAGGCGGCTGACAAAGCCGGCATCTCGATCCCGCGATTCTGTTACCACGAAAAGCTGTCGATTGCTGCCAATTGCCGCATGTGCCTCGTGGATGTAGAAAAATCGCCCAAGCCGATGCCGGCCTGCGCGACCCCGGTCATGGAAGGCATGAAAGTCACCACGCGCAGTAAGCGCGCGCTCGATGCGCAGCGCAACGTGATGGAGTTCTTGCTGGTCAATCATCCGCTCGATTGCCCGATCTGCGATCAGGGCGGCGAATGCGAACTGCAAGATGTGGCGATGGGCTATGGCCGCTCGGTATCGCGCTTCCAGGAACGCAAGCGCGTGGTGGCCGACGAGGATTTGGGTCCGCTCGTTTCCACCGAAATGACGCGCTGCATACACTGCACGCGATGCGTGCGCTTCATGGACGACATCGCTGGCACCACCGAATTGGGCGGCATGTTCCGCGGCGAGCACACCGAGATCGGCACCTACATCGGGCGTTCGCTCGAGTCGGAGCTGTCAGGCAACATCATCGACTTATGCCCGGTCGGTGCATTGACCAATAAGGTTTTCCGCTTCCGAGCACGTCCCTGGGAGCTGATGGCCAGGCCGCACATCGGTTATCACGATGCGCTCGGCAGCAATTTGTACCTGCACTTGCGTCGCGGTGAAGTGCTGCGCGTGGTGCCGCGCGACAATGAAGCCATCAACGAAAACTGGCTCAGCGATCGCGATCGTTACAGTCATCAGGCGCTCACCCACGACGACCGCCTGACGACCCCGCGCATATGCCAAAACGGACAATGGTTCGATGCCAGCTGGGAGCAGGCAATCAATGTCGCCAGCGAGTCGCTTAAGAGCGCGATCGCGCGTCATGGCGCCGATGCGCTTGGTACGTTTATTGCGCCCAATGTCAGCGCCGAAGAGTTGTATCTGGCCGCAAAACTGACACGGGGACTAGGGTCCGATGCGATCGATCATCGCTTACACCAGATCGATTTTTCGGGCTCGCACAGCGAGCCGGGTTTTGGGGCGCCGTTGGCTGAGTACGTCCATGCTCGCTCGATTCTCCTCGTCGGCAGCCACCCACGTCACGATGCCCCATTGCTTGGTCATCGGATTCGCCGTGCGTGGCGCGCCGGTGCGCAGGTACATGCGATCAACCCGTTCGCCTGGCGTCAGGTGTTCGGATTGAGCCAGGCACTGATCGGATCGCCTGAGCAACAGTTGGCGGATCTGGCCGCGGTCGCGCGCGCTGCCGGCGGAGCTTCATTCCCGGCCGAATGGACAGTGTTTGCGGATGCCGCGCGCAATGCGAGTGCTGCGGCCGCCATCGCCAAATCGCTCAGCGAGGCAGCGCCGAGTCGCATCCTGTTCGGCGATACGGCGGCGCGCCACCCGCGCGCGTCTTTCCTCCGCAAGATCGCGCGGTTCGTGGCCGAGGCAACAGGCGCCGTTTTCGATGAGTTGCCGCAGGGCGCGAACGCAAAGGCAGCCTGGCGCGTAGGCGCGGTTAGCGCAACTGCCGTATCCAAGCGCAAAGCGTATGTCCTCTACGGCTGCGAGGCACCGCAAGACTTCGCGCATGGCCAAGCAACGGTCGACGCGCTCAAAAATGCCGATGCCGTCATTGCTTTCGCGGCGTTTTCGCATCCCACCCTGACCAGCTCGGCGAGCGTGATTTTCCCGATTGGGCTGCCGCCAGAAGTCGAGGGCACATACGTCAACGTCGATGGAACGGTGCAAACGCTGAGCGCCGGTGCCAAAGCGCCTGGCGAGGCGCGTCCCGGCTGGCGCGTGTTACGCGCGCTCGGCGCAAAGCTCGGATTGCCGGAGTTCGATTTCATCGATTTTGCTGCACTGCACGCGCAAGTTGTGCAGCAACTGGCGAGCGCAGCTGCGCCGATCGCCGGGGCTGGCGATGGCACCGCGAGCGCTCAAGACGGGGGCTACATCGTGCAACGCGAGATGCCGATCTACAACGTCGACAGCGTTGTGCGTCGCGCAAGCTCGCTGCAAGGAACTGTGATTGCAGACGATGGCTCGCTCGGCTTTCATCCCGAAGACGCCTTGGCATTGGGTGTCGGCCAAAGCGGCACGGTCAGCATTGATGGCGTGCGTTACGCGGCTACAGCCTCCGTTGAAGTGCCCAGGGGCGTTGTTCGCGTCCCGAACGGTACCATCGCAACCATCAAACTTCCGGTCACTGGTACTGCCGTGCAGGTGACCCATGGATGACTTGCTGCTCGTCGCGTGGACCCTGTTGAAGGTTCTGCTGATCACCATTCCGCTGATCCTCTCGGTGGCGTTTTACACCCTCGCCGAACGTCGTGTGATCGGGTACATGCAGGTGCGCATGGGACCGATGCATATCGGTCCTTGGGGCTTGCTGCAGCCCTTCGCCGACGTGTTCAAGATGTTGTTCAAAGAGCTGGTGGTTCCCACCAACGCCGATCGTTTCCTGTACGTCCTGGCGCCGCTCCTGGCGCTCGCGCCGGCCTTTGCGGCTTGGGCGGTGGTGCCGTTCGATCAGGGCATCGCGCTTTCGCAGATCGACGCCGGGCTGTTGTACTTGCTGGCGATGACGTCGCTCGGTGTTTACGGGGTCATCCTCGCCGGTTGGGCCTCCAATTCCAAGTACGCGTTTCTTGGAGCGATGCGTTCGGCGGCACAGATTGTGTCGTATGAGATTGCGATGGGGTTTGCGCTGGTAGGCGTGTTGATTGCCGCGGGCAGCCTGAATCTTGAGAAAATCGTGATGGCGCAGTCGGGCAATCTTGGCTTCCTTGAGTGGTTCTGGCTGCCGCTGCTGCCTTTGTTCCTGGTGTATCTGATTTCCGGTGTGGCTGAAACCAATCGCGCACCCTTCGACGTTGCCGAGGGCGAGTCGGAGATCGTGGCAGGTTTCCATGTCGAGTATTCGGGCTCCGCTTTCGCGGTGTTCTTCCTTGCCGAATACGCCAACATGATCCTGATCAGCTTCCTTACGGCGCTGCTGTTCATGGGTGGCTGGCTGAGCCCATTTCAGGGTTTGATTGGTGGGCCGTTGGGCGCACCCAGCCCGATCTGGCTGCTGGCCAAAGCGGTGTTTTTCATGTTCTGCTTCTTGTGGTTCCGTGCCACGTTTCCGCGCTATCGCTACGATCAAATCATGCGTTTGGGTTGGAAGATCTTCATTCCGATCACCATCGTATGGATTGCAGTCGCGGCAGTGTTGGTAGTGATGGGCGTGCTGGAGCGTGGGGCGTAGCCGCTGGCGCTCAATTGATTGACCCGATCGACGCTGCGGTTTGGCGAACATCGATGGTAGAAGCGGAGACTGGGGAGTTCCCAGCGGGCAAGGGAGTTAGCGCGCTTCGTAGTTGTTGAGCGTTTGCGACAGGAGCGGGCATCGATGTGCGCAGGCTGCACATCTTGCTGAGTACTTCGATGTGACTCGATCACCGAGCACATCGCCAGGAGACAATGATGGGTGCGATAACGCATTACTTCAAAAGTTTGATGTTGAAAGAGTTGCTGGTGGGCCTGTCGCTCACCGGGCGCTATTTCTTTCGCCCGAAGTACACGCTGCGCTACCCTGAGGAAAAAACGCCCAAGAGCAACCGCTTTCGCGGTTTGCATGCTTTACGCCGATATCCTAATGGTGAAGAACGCTGCATCGCCTGTAAGCTCTGCGAGGCGGTGTGTCCCGCGCTGGCGATCACGATCGATTCGGAACAGCGCGCCGATGGCACTCGCCGTACCACGCGCTACGACATCGATCTGTTCAAGTGCATCTTCTGCGGTTTTTGCGAGGAATCGTGCCCGGTGGACTCGATCGTCGAGACCGATATCCACGAGTATCACTTCGAGCAACGCGGCGAGAACGTCGTCACCAAGCAGCAGTTGCTGGCGATTGGCGATCGCTATGAAGCCGACATCGCAGCAGCACGTGCGCTTGATGCGCCATATCGTTGATGTGTGGGCGTTGCTGTTCCCAAGAATGTGCCAATCGACAGGGTCTGAAGTGCGAGGCTTCAAGTTGTACCGAGAGCTCGCGACTTACCATTTACCATTGACTATTGACTGAAGATTCCCATGGTGGTCGAACAAATCCTGTTTTTTGCACTCGGCAGTCTGCTGCTGCTGGCCGGTCTAGGCGTAGTCACGCTAAAAAACCCGGTACATGCGGCAATGAGTCTGGTGCTGACGTTTTTCACCAGTTCCATGCTGTGGATCCTGCTGCGCGCCGAGTTCCTCGGCATCGTTCTGATCCTGGTGTACGTGGGCGCGGTGATGGTGCTGTTTTTGTTCGTGGTGATGATGCTCGATATCAACACCACGCCGTTACGAGAGGGTTTTGCGCGCTACCTGCCGGTTGGTGGACTGGTCGCGGCGCTGATGGCCGCACAGATGGTCGCGGTCCTCTCAAGCAAGCATTTTGGCTTCGACAACTTCGCGCCGCCCGCGCCGGTGATCGAAGGCAGCAATACCGAAGCGCTCGGCATGGAGCTTTACACGAATTACGTGTACCCCTTCGAGATCGCTGCCGTGATTCTGCTCGTGGCGATTGTTGCCGCGATCACGCTGACGCATCGCAAGCGGGAAGGCAGCAAGACCCAGGACATCAACCGGCAGGTGCAGGTGCGCCGCGATGATCGTGTGCGTATCGTCAAGGTGGCCAGCGAATCGAGCGAGGGGCACGGCGCATGATCCCGTTGAATTGGTGGCTCATTCTTGCCGCAATGCTGTTCTGCATCAGCGTCGCCGGCATCTTCATCAATCGTAAGAACATCATCGTGTTGCTGATGGCAATCGAGCTGATGCTCCTCAGCGTTAACATGAACTTCGTGGCGTTCTCGCGCTATCTCGATGACATGGCTGGACAGGTATTCGTGTTTTTCATTCTCACCGTTGCCGCCGCCGAAGCTGCTATTGGCCTGGCGATCCTGGTGGTGTTGTTCCGCAACCGCCGCACGATCAATGTCGGCGAGCTCGACTCGCTGCGGGGCTAAGCGATGATTACTTCGACTCTGCTCCTGACCATCGCACTTTCGCCGCTGATCGGCGCGATCATCGCTGGGCTGTTCGGTAAGCAAGTGGGCCGCGGTGGCGCGCATACCGTGACCATCCTCGGTGTCGCCATCAGCACAGCGCTGAGCCTGTATGTGTTGAAACTGATCGCCATGGATGGCCATCCGGCGGTCAACATGTCGATCTACACCTGGTTCGAGATCGGCTCGATCAAAGCCGAGGTGGGCTTTCTGGTGGACAGTTTAACTGCGCTGATGATGTGCGTCGTGACCAGCGTGTCGCTGATGGTGCACATCTACACCATCGGATACATGAAGGATGATCCGGGGTACCAGCGCTTCTTCGCGTACATATCGCTGTTCACCTTTGCGATGTTGATGCTGGTGATGAGCAACAACTTCATGCAGTTGTTCTTCGGCTGGGAAGCGGTGGGTCTGGTGTCGTACTTGCTCATCGGCTTCTGGTACAAGCGCCCGACAGCAATCTTCGCCAACCTTAAGGCGTTCCTCGTCAATCGCGTCGGCGATTTCGGCTTCCTGCTCGGAATCGGCATGCTGCTCGCGTACCTGGGCACGCTCGATTACGCAACGGCATTCGCACGTGCGCCGGAACTCGTAGGTCAAACCTTTACGCCATGGGGCACCACCGAATGGGCGGTGCCGACAGTGATTTGCATCTTGTTGTTTATCGGTGCGATGGGCAAAAGCGCGCAGGTGCCGCTGCACGTGTGGCTGCCGGATTCGATGGAAGGTCCAACGCCCATCTCCGCGCTGATCCATGCGGCAACGATGGTCACGGCCGGCATCTTCATGGTTGCGCGCATGTCGCCGCTGTATGAGCTCAGCGAGACCGCGCTTTCGTTCATTCTGGTGATCGGTGCGATCACAGCGCTGTTTATGGGTCTGATCGGCGTGGTGCAGAACGACATCAAGCGCGTCGTCGCTTATTCGACGCTGTCGCAGCTGGGTTACATGACTGTCGCGCTCGGTGCTTCGGCGTACTCGGCAGCTATTTTCCATCTGATGACCCATGCCTTCTTCAAGGCGCTGCTGTTCCTCGGTGCGGGCTCAGTGATCATCGCCATGCATCATCAGCAGGATTTGCGGCGCATGGGTGGATTGAGCAAGTACATGCGTGTGACCTGGATCACAGCATGGGTGGGAACGCTGGCGCTGATTGGCTTTCCCGGCACCAGCGGGTTTTTCTCCAAGGATGCGATTTTGATCGCCGTGCAACACGCCGAGCGACCGGGCGCCACCTTCGCGTACATCTGCGTGCTGTTGGGCGTCGCCATCACCGCGTTCTACAGCTTCCGCATGCTGTATCTGGCATTCCATGGCAAGGAGCGCTTCAGCCACGACGACGATCATTCGCATGATGCGCACCACGATGATCATGGCGCGCATGATGATCATCATGACGACCATGGCCATCACAGCGGTCCGCCGCAGGAGTCGCCGTGGGTGGTCACGCTGCCGCTGATTCTGCTGGCGATACCGTCATTGCTGATTGGTGCGTTTACCGCCGGGCCTCTGCTATTCGGGAATTTCTTCGATGGCGCGATCTTCGTTGCTGAGGGTCGTGCACCGTTGGCGGAGATGGCGCATCACTTCGAGCATGGTGCGCTGGCGTTCGCGCTGCATGGATTTGTCACATTGCCGGTATGGCTGGCACTTGGCGGCTTCGCGCTCGCTACGTACATCTATCTATTTAACCCAGCAGTCGCCGAAAAAGCGAAGCAAGTCCTGGCGCCGATCCATCGAATCCTCGACAGGAAATACGGCTTCGATGAGCTCTATCAGGCGCTGTTTGCTCGCGGCAGCGTTGCAATGGGCAAGCTGTTCTGGCAAGCCGGCGATCAGGCCGTCATCGATGGCGCGTTGGTCAATGGCTCAGCTGGTTTGGTGGCGCGCACCGCCTTCGCGATTCGCCGCCTGCAATCGGGTTTCCTTTATCACTACGCCTTCATGATGATCCTGGGTTTGATCGTCGTGATCGGCGCCTTCGCGTTGTTGCAGTGAGCGCCCATGCTTGACGTCATTTTATCGTTGTTGATTTGGGTGCCCATTGCCGGCGGTGTCGCCGTGCTTACGACGGGCGAGCGTGCGGCCACCGGCGGCAAGTGGCTGGCGCTGATTTTTGCGCTGTTCACCCTTGGATTGTGCGTGCCACTGTGGATGAACTTCGACGCGGCTTCGGCGAATCTGCAGTTTGTCGAGCGCGCCGCTTGGATTCGCACCTTCAACATCGAGTACTACCTCGGCATCGACGGTTTCAGCCTGCCGCTGATCGTACTGACCTGCATCGTGACTGTGTTGGTATTGATCAGCGCGTGGGAAGTGATCGAATACAAAGCCACGCAGTACTACGCGGCATTCTTGATGCTTGCCGGAATGATGAACGGCGTGTTTGCCGCGCAGGACGCGATCCTGTTTTACGTGTTCTTTGAGGCGATGTTGATCCCGATGTTCGTGATCATCGGCGTCTGGGGCGGCCCTAAGCGCGTCTACGCCACCTTCAAGTTTTTCTTGTACACCTTCCTGGGCTCAGTTTTCATGCTGATTGGCCTCGTGTACTTGTACTTGAAGGGGCAAAGCTTCCAGCTCATCGACCTGCAGTCGATGACCTTGAACATGACCGAGCAGACGTGGCTGTTCTTCGCATTCCTGGTCGCGTTTGCGGTCAAAATTCCGATGTTTCCGGTTCACACCTGGTTGCCGGATGCCCACGTCGAGGCACCTACGGGCGGATCGATGGTGCTCGCAGCGGTGATGCTGAAAATCGGCGGCTATGGTTTCCTACGATTCTCGATGCCGATCGCGCCCGACGCCTCTGCGGCGTATGCGTGGGTCATCATCGCTTTATCCTTGATCGCGGTGGTGTATATCGGGTTTGTGGCGCTGGCGCAGCAGGACATGAAGAAGCTGATCGCCTATTCGTCGATCAGCCACATGGGCTTCGTCACGCTCGGTCTGTTTATTGCCTTCGCGTTGGTGCTGCAGAAAAATTCTCCAGACACGGCAGCGCTGGCAGTGCAGGGCGCGATGGTGCAGATGATTTCCCACGGCTTCGTCTCCGCCGCCATGTTCGGCGCCGTAGGTGTGCTCTACGATCGCGTGCATAGCCGTCAGATCGCCGATTACGGCGGCGTGATGAACACCATGCCGTGGTTCGGCGCCTTCGTCGTGTTGTTCGCGATGGCGAACTGCGGGCTGCCGGGCACCAGCGGTTTTGTTGGCGAGTTCATGGTCATTCTTGCGGCAGTCAAGGCAAACTTCTGGATCGCGTTCGCATCGGCGCTCACCTTGATCATCGGCGCTGCATACACGCTGTGGCTGGTCAAGCGCGTGATCTTCGGCGATGTCGCCAACTCTCATGTGGCTGAGCTTAAGGACTTGAACAGCCGCGAGTGGATCGTCATGGGTGTCTTGGCGTTCTTCGTTCTGCTCATAGGCCTCTGGCCGGCGCCACTCATTGATGTGATGCAGCCCAGCGTCGAGGCGCTGTTGCAGCACATCTCTCAAACCAAACTGATCGGAGTCTGAGCCATGATCCAAGCTTGGTCCGATTTGATACCGTTGCTGCCTGAGCTGTTCCTTCTGGTCATGATCAACGTGATCCTGATCGCAGGATTGTTCATCGACGAGAAGCGTCGCGGCATCATCCATTTTCTGGCGATCCTGACGCTGGTTCTGACCGCAGTGTTGACGCTGCGCGACTTCAACGTCGGCCAACGTTTCGCTGCGCTCGGCGGCATGTTCGTGCGCGATGGCGTCAGTGATGTGCTCAAGCTTTTCATTTATCTCACCACGGCGGTCGTGTTTGTCTATGCAAAGCACTCGCTCAGGGTGAATAAGCTGTTCGTCGCCGAGTACTACACGCTGGTGCTGTTTGCCGTGCTTGGCATGTGCATTCTGGTCTCGGGTGGCAACTTGTTGACGGTGTATCTGGGCCTTGAGTTATTGGCGCTGTCCAGCTACGCGTTGGTCGCGCTCGATCGGGATTCCGGCACAGCATCGGAATCGGCGATGAAGTACTTCGTGCTCGGTGCGCTGGCCTCGGGTCTGCTGCTGTACGGCATGTCGATGCTCTATGGCCTGACGGGTAGCCTGGATCTTGGCGTCATCGCCGACAAACTCGCCAGTGGCGATCTGCCGCCGGTACTGCTCGCCTTTACCGTGACCTTTATCGTCGTCGGCATCGGCTTTAAGTTCGGCGCCGCGCCGTTCCATATGTGGGTGCCGGATGTTTACCACGGCGCTCCGACGGCAGTGACGCTGTTCATCTCTTCCGCGCCCAAATTGGCTGCTGCCGGCATGGCGTTTCGCGTGCTCGCCGAGGGCTTGGAGCCGCGTGTGCAGGACTGGGCGCAGATGCTCGGCTTCCTCGCGTTGCTGTCGCTGGCCATCGGCAATCTGGCGGCCATCGCGCAAACGAACTTGAAGCGCATGCTCGCGTATTCGACGATCTCGCATGTCGGTTTCATTCTGCTCGGCATACTTGCTGGCGACGAAGCGGGAATGGCAGCGGCGATGTTCTATGTCATCGTCTATGCGCTGATGAGCACCGCCGCGTTCGGCTTGATCATCGTGTTGTCGCGCGCTGGATTCGATGCCGAGCGCATCGAAGACTTCAAGGGTCTGAATCAGCGCCACCCGTGGTTCGCATTCCTGATGCTTGTGACCATGGCTTCGATGGCCGGTTTCCCGCCAACGATTGGTTTCTTCGCCAAGCTCTATGTCTTGCAAGCGGCAGTTGATGCCGGCTGGCTGTGGCTGGCGATCACCTCAGTCGTATTTGCGGTGATTGGTGCGTACTACTACCTGCGCGTAATCAAGGTGATGTACTTCGATGAACCCGAAGTCGACCACCGGATCACTGTGCCAGGCGACGTGCGCAGTGTTCTCGCTGTAAATGTGGTGATGCTTCTGGCGCTGACGATGATGGCCGGGCCGCTGACGCGGTTGTGTGAGCAGGCCTGGCAATAGACCTGGAACCGACTCCCAGCACCATGGATCTGGTTGCGCTAGATCGGAATTGCACGCGCGCCGTTGAGCTGTTCGGAAAATCGGAAAAGAGAACCGCGAGAGCGATAGACGCAGGCATCGCTCGCATCGAAATTCCTGAGCAAACTCGGGGTCAGTCGAATTATCGACATTTTGTTTCCGAACAAGCCGTCGGAGCAGTCGCTTACGCGTTCCAGCTTCATCGCATCTGAATCCCGCCGCAGCGCATCGGCTCCGATGGCGGTTCATAGCGATCAACCCACGGCAATCCATCCTCCCAAAACTCGGCTGGCGTCAGCGCATCGGACACATATCCCGGCTCAGCGACGAGGGATCGAAGGCTTTTTGCTAATCCCGGATCAACCGACAGACCACCCAGCCCAAGCTCATGCGCACGGGCAAGCCACTCGAGTAGCCCGTCGAAGCGTGACCAGTCGACGTTTGTGATTCTGGCCTCTGCAATTAAACGCTCAGCGCGTTCGATTCGGGCCCGCCACCGCGGGTCGACCCGGTCTGGCGCATCTTCGAACTCCAAGCTGCGGATCAGAATCTCGGCCAGAATGGCTTTGGCGGTTGCCGACGGCACGCCGAACGCGCCTCTCGCGGCAAGCCATGCCGCTTTGCGTTTGGCAGCGCCCAAGGCGTTCGCTTCGTCGAAGTCCTTATCGTCGCGATCAACGTCAAAATCATGGATAGGTTCAGGCGGTGCTGGCATGGCGCCAATGCAGTCGCTCAAATAGGCATCTTCGTCTTCAGCCCTTACGTAGGTATCGAGCGCCGCCACATCGAAGGCGTCGAGACGGCGGGCAAATGCGCTCAGCTCGCTGTTGTGCCATCGCCATTGTTCCCGCTCGCGAACAAACACGAGGCCAACTCCAGTGTAATCGCCACGCCGATCCAGCCACGGAACAAAGGCGATATCCCCGATGACGACGGGGTCCGTCGGCGTCATGCGGCGAAAGGCCTCTCGCTGGCGTCTGCCAGAGGAGAACTCGCAGTTCACGTGATAGGCTGCGGCGAGGCTGACGTCGGATGCCAGTCTCAGATGTTTGATCGTTGCCAACTCTAAGCTGCTCGCGTACTCGTCTTGAATCAGCCAATGCAGCGCGCGCAGCTGCAGGTCCGTCAGGTCGGCTAAGTGCTTGGCGCTCAGCACAGTTTCGGGTGCCTCAAGCACGCACTCGCTCAATGCTCGCTGTGCTTGTTCGATCAGCTGCGCCGAAGGTACCGCGCTCGCAGTGCCAGACAGCGCGGCCAGTATTGCCACAGCAAGCATTCTCACGGCGCCTCCGATGTGTTCGATGTTTCATCCAGCCATGGCTCGTCGACGCCCTCCGACACCAAAAAAATCTCTTCGGCGGGCGCGCCGATTCCGCCCACTATCACCGTTGCCTCAACTTCGACCGGTTCCAAGGACGTGACCTCGATCTCGTCGGCTTGCGCGGTGGCGGCAAGCGCCAGCGCCGCCACTGGCACCAGTGCCACGTAGCGAATGCATGGCACTTGCTCGCGCACCCACAACTGCGCGCGCTCAGAAGCCGACATCGCCGAGATGTTGTGGACGTTCTTCTGACACAGCCCGCAAAAGGCGGTTCGCTGCCCACGCGCGAACTCCAGTTTCTGCGTGCATGGCGATGTGATTCGCGGACATAGGACGCGTTCGACGCTCACGGTTGATCCTCCTTGCTGGATTCGCCTGCGTCTTCGCCTTCAAGCCACGCCTCATCGTCGAGTTCGCTCGCCATGAACACCGCCTCCTGTGGGGCACGCGCGAAGCCGCCGCCGATCACTTCGACCACCTCCATCTGCGCTTGATCGTCTGCGTCCTGCGCCAATGCCCCATGCGAAAGCGACATCGCGAGCGCAACAGCGGGAACGATTCGCGCGTAGCGTATGCAGGCCGTGTCTGCCCTCAGAACCTCGCGTTGTTCGTGCTGACTCAACGCCGAGAAGTTGTGGACGTTCTTCTGGCAGAGATCGCAGAACGCGAGCTTCTGCCCGTTGGCGAACGCCGGCAGTTGCTGGCACGGACTACCGATCACTGGACAAGCGGTCTTGCGGATGGTCATCGTGCTTCCCCCTTGGACGACGCGTTGACCATATCCGCCTTTGGATGGGCGGTTATCAGGGCATTGTGTGAAAACGGGTTAAGTTACGGGATATTGGATCGGCAGCTCGTGCATCGGCGAAATAGCACGACGAGCGAAACCAAACCCCACTCGCAACCTCGGTTCGTTCTAGCATCCAGTCAACCACCGGGAACACACCATGCGCACCCTCTCTCTTGCGATCGCACTTGCCATGACCACTGTCGCCAACGCCGCCGATCCAGATTACACATTGACCATTTACAGCTCCGCTCGGCCGGGGCAGGTGGACGTCAATGCGCTCGCCAACTACGGCGCCACGGGCCTGCCAGGCTATGCGCTCGTACGCGACCGGCGCGCGATGGCTGTGCCGCAGGGCCGCGGCGAGGTGCGTTTCACGGATGTTGCGAAGCTTATCGATCCCACAACGGTGAGCTTTGCCTCGCTCACCGATCCAAATGGCACGCGCGTGCTGGAGCAGAACTTTCAGTTCGATCTCGTCAGCGCTGAGAAACTGATGGATCGCTACATCGGCCAGAAGATCACGGTGGAGCGCGCCAACGGTACTGAAATCGAGCGCATCAGCGGCACGTTGCTCGGCACGCAGGGCGCGATCCTGCTGCAGTCGGAGACAGGCGAGGTAAGTTCGATCACCCGCTACGATCACGTGCGCTTCCCGTCGCTCCCCGGCGGCCTGATTACGCGGCCGACGCTGGTGTGGCTCACCGATAGCGCGCGCGGCGGCGAGCATGACGCGCAGGTTGCTTACCAGACGCGCGGCATGACCTGGTGGGCGGATTACAACGTGACCTTGAACGAACGCGAGGGCGGCTGCACGATGGATCTGGCGGCCTGGGTGACGATCGTCAATCAATCTGGCGCGAGTTTTCCTCAGGCCAAACTAAAACTGGTCGCAGGTGAGGTCAATCGCGCGCCCGCCGCTCCGGCGCCGCAGATGATGATGAAGTCCGAAATAATGGCGGCTGCAGCGCCCGCTGAGGATGGTTTCGAAGAGTCCGAGTTGTTCGAGTACCACCTGTACACGCTCGGGCGGCGCAGCGATTTACCGGAGAACTCGACCAAACAATTGGAGCTGTTTCCGGCAGCAGTAGGCGTGGGCTGCAAGAAGCAACTGGTGTTCACTGCAAGCCCCTTCAACTATCCGCTGTGGGGTGGTGCGCCGAACATGGATCAAAGTTTAGGCGCTACGCACAAGGGTGAAGTCGGCGCATTCCTGGAGTTCCAGAATCGGAGCGAGAACAAGATGGGCATGCCGTTGCCTGCTGGGCGCATTCGCGTCAATCAGGCGGCCAACGATGGCTCGCTGGAGTTCATCGGCGAGGACGCCATCGCGCACACGCCGCGCAACGAGAAGCTGCGCATCAAACTCGGGACCTCGTTCGACATTGTTGGCGAGCGCAAGCAAGTCGACTTCAAAATGGATAGCAACGCGCGCTGGATCACCGAAACCTTCGAGATCGAAGTGCGCAATCGCAAGAAGATCTCCGCCGAGGTCGTGGTGCGCGAGTACTTCTATCGTTGGAGCGGGTGGGAGTTGGTTGAATCCACGCACAAGGGCGACAAGCGCGACGCGCAGACGATGGATTTCGATCTGCAGATTCCTGCCGATGGCACGGGTAAAGTGCGCTACACGGTGCGCTATCGCTGGTAGCGGCGGCAGCGATATGCGTTGGGGTGCCAGAACTCATTGCGATCTGGCGCCCACGCCGAGTCCTCGCTTGGTTACCTGTCGCATGTCGCGCCTTCGGGGACGGGGACCTTTGCGTTCGCGCATTTGCTTGGACGCACCGAGCACTTTTACATCGGGCCGTCCCTCGTCCCTCGTATGTCGCGTGAGTTACGCGCTTTTGACGGCTGCGGTCCTGGGCGACAAAATCCTCATTCGCTGGATCTGATCAATTCCCACCGCCCCAAACAGAATCTGCCCTTTCACGGCACCTTTTGACATTCGGCGCCCGCAACTGGCTAAAATGTGGCGGCCAGCACACTTACCGTGACGGCGTTCGGTCAACATCAGAAGAATGCGTGACGATCGGTCGTCATGAACGGGGGCGTGATGGCAGAGCAGTTCGACCTGATCGTGGTCGGCAGCGGGGCAGCCGGATTGAGTGTTGCGCTCGGCGCCGGCGGGTTGTTGCGCGTAGCGGTTGTGTCGCGCGGAATGCTTGGGCTGGATGGTGCGAGCTGTTGGGCGCAAGGCGGAATCGCAGCGGCAGTCGGTCCCGGCGATTCGCCGGCGCAACACGCGGCCGACACCTTGACGGCTGGTCATCGGCTCAATCACAAATCGGCCGTGCGCTGGCTTGCGGAGTCGGCGCCGGATGTGGTGCGCTGGCTGCTGTCGTTGGGCGTTCAGTTCGACACGCACCAAGGGCGTTTGACCCTTGGGCGCGAGGCCGCGCATTCGTTTCCCCGCATCCTCCATGCTGGCGGCGACGCCACCGGAGCCGAACTGATGCGCTGCTTGCGCGAGGCGATGACGCGTCAGCCGTGGATCGAGCGCTACGAGTTTTGCGAGGCGCAGGAGTTGCTGAAGCGCGGCAACTCAGTTGTTGGCGTGTCGGTGCGTAATCGCCGCGGCGAAACCGTGCGTCTGGTGGCGCCGCACGTGGTGTTAGCCACTGGCGGCATCGGCCAGCTTTATCGATATACCACCAATCCAGTGGAGGCCGATGGCTCGGGATTGGCGCTGGCGCATCTGGCTGGCGCCGAGCTGGCGGATCTGGAGTTTGTGCAGTTCCATCCAACGGTGTTGGCGCCTAAGGCCGACGATACCAACACGCAGTTGCCGCTCATCACAGAGGCACTCCGCGGTGCGGGCGCGACGCTGGTAAACGAGACTGGCGCGCGCTTCATGGGTGCCGTCAGCGGCCAGGCAGAGCTGGCGCCTCGCGATGTGGTTGCCCGTGCAGTCTGGGATCAGTGGGCGCGCGGGCATCGTGTGTTCATTGATGCGCGTCACTTGGGCGACAGCTTGCGTTCGCGCTTTCCCTCGTTTTTCGAGGCGTGCAAAGTGCGGCAAATCGATCCGCGCGTACAGTTTGTGCCGGTGGTGCCGGCTGCGCACTACCACATGGGTGGAATCAAGGTCGATCTGCACTCGATGTCGACGATGAAAGGCCTGTACGCCGTTGGCGAGGTCGCCTGTACCGGCGTGCACGGGGCCAATCGACTTGCCAGTAACTCGCTACTTGAGGCGATCGCGTATGGTCGCGCGCTCGGCGAGCGGCTTGCCCAGCGCGGTCCGTCGCAGCCGATCACTGTCGTCGATGCGCAGGCCCAGTCGCCCATCCGGGCGCTATCGACCAACGACAAGCTGGTGACGGCTCGCGCTCAGCAGATCATGTGGAACGATGTGGGTATCGTTCGCACGCCGGAGCGCTTGAGTCAGGCATTGCAGCAGATGCAGGTGATGGAGCGACGACTGTTGCCTGGATCGCCGGCGTTGCGCCAAGTGCTTGTCAGTCGCTTGATCATCGAGGCCGCGCTGAAACGTAGCGAAAGCATCGGCTCGCACTATATCGAGAACACCAAGAACATCACCGTATCCACAACGCCCCGCGCTGTGGCTTGACTTACTGTTCACTCGCCGGCAGTCTCCGCGCCTCGCTGACACGCAGCGTCAATTTGTGACACAGATCGCGTTTGGCCTTCCAGCGCGATAGCCGCAACGTGGCAAACTATGCGCATTCTGGGCAGGGGTCTTACCATGAAGTTCGTTTTTCGTACGTTGGCTTTGGCGCGTTACCTGACCCTCAGAGGTCAACTCAAGGAACTCGAAAAAGCTATTAGCAACCTTTCGCTCGACCAGAAGCGTGCGTTGTGCGCATTGACCCAGAAAGAATTCGCCAATGCTGCCGCATATGCCACGCCGCATTTGTACGCTAGCGAGAATCCGGAACGCTACAGTCCGTGGGGCAACGGTACGGCGATTGCGCTGGAGCGCATCAAGTCCGATAACTTGCCGCTGCGTTTGCGCGGCATCGCACTGTGGCTCGCGGTTGCTTACCATGAGACGCGCGATGTCCCTTACAGCGAAATGCAGGACCTGCACCGTGCCGTGATGCGAGCTGTGCGCTTGCTCAAGGAATCGGTGGGAAACGGTCCATCGACGGATGTTTGGGCTAGCACGAAGGTTGCCTGAGGTCCGCTATCTTTAGCGCATGGACACCATGCGCCGCTTGCCGAGTCACCAACTGCTGTCTTTTGCTCGCTTCCTGGCTCGTCGCTTCAACGACGATCAGTGCTTCGAAGCCGCTGGCGCCCTGTCGTATACGACAGTGTTTGCGCTGGTCCCGCTGTTCACGGTCGTGCTCAGCTTGTTCGCGAGCTTCCAGGAGTTCTCGCGCTTCTCCGACACCGTCACCCAGTTTGCCTTTCGTCACTTCGTGCCGGCCTCTGGCGTCGAGGTTGAAGCCTATATCCGCGAGTTCGTCGCGAAGGCGTCGCACCTGACTGCCGTGGGCACCGTCGCGTTGTTTGTCAGCGGACTGCTGCTGATGACGTCGATCGAACACGCGTTCAACCGCATCTGGCGCGTCGTCACTTACCGAAAGACCATCGCGCGGTTTCTTGTGTTCTGGACAGTGCTCACGCTCGGGCCGCTGATGGTGGGCGCCGCGTTGACGGTCAGTTCGGCTTTGCTCGCATACCCGATGCTGGCTGAGGCTGCGCAGCGCATGCAGCTGGAAGGCTTGGTCCTATCCACGTTGCCGTTCTTAATTGTGTTTGCCGCCGCCGCACTTTCCTATCTGATCGTGCCGAATTGCCCGGTACGCTTGCGGCATGCGGTGTTCGGAGGTTTGTTCGCCGCTGCAGCTTTCGAGATTGCCAAGCGTGGGTTCGCGTGGTTCATTTCGCAATTTGCGACGTACCAGCAAATCTACGGCGCAGTCGCGTTCATTCCAGTGTTCTTGCTGTGGATCTACATCTCCTGGGTCATCGCGCTGATGGGCGCATCACTGACGGCCGCTCTGGGCGCATTTTCGTCGGAAGCCAGTAAACGCGACTTGCCGGAGCGTGAGCGCTTCAAGGCGATGCTGCGCCTGCTATTGAAACTGCGCGACGCGCAGGCCAAGGGCATTGGCTTATCGGTGGGCGAAATCGCTGCCAGCCTGCCGGACGTCCCCGAGGCCACGATTGCCGAACTGCTAGGATTTTTAGAGCGCCAGCGCATCGTCCAGCGCAGCGATATTGGCTCGTGGTTGCTGAGTCGCGACCCCGATTTAATCCGCGTACGTGGGCTTTTTCGCGATGGCAGCTTTGTGTTGCCATTGAGCACCGGCAAACAGCAGTCGAACTTGAGCGCCGAGGATCGCATCGAAGCAATCTGCGAAGCCGCTGCCAGCGCGGCGGAACGGAACCTCGATGTCGCGATCGTCGAGTTATTCAAGAAATCGCCGCTTCGTCAGGTTGCCGACAGCAAGGAAAACGCAACATCGTCGGTCTCTTGATTGCATTCCTACCGAGAATCACAAATGCGCATTGTGTTGAGCTTGTTGTTGCTGAGCGCTGCGGCGAACGCTGAGCCCTTGCCGGCGGATCTCGTCGTCAAGACCCTGGACGGCGTCGACTACAAACTGTCGGCGCAAAAGGGGCAGTGGGTGGTGGTGAACTATTGGGCCACCTGGTGCGGGCCGTGTATCAAGGAGATGCCGGAGCTCGACGAGTTGGACAAGGCGCGGGACGATGTCGGCGTCATTGGTCTGGCCTTCGAGGACACCAGCGCGGCAGATCTCAAGAAGTTCCTGGAAAAGCGCCCGGTGAGCTATCCGATTGCGCAGATCGATGTCTACGCCCCGCCGGCCACGTTCAAAGTGCCCAAGGGCTTGCCGACCACGCACTTGATCTCACCGGACGGCGAATTGGCCAAATCGTTTCTCGGGCCGGTCACGCGAGCCGATCTTGAGGCAGCGATAGCGGCGGCAAAATGAGTTCCCGGCAGTTCCTGGTCAGCGGTCGAGTGCAAGGCGTAGGCTTTCGCGCCTTTGCGCGCCGCGAAATCCAGGCACTCGGTATGGTCGGTTCGGCGACCAACCTCGACGACGGGCGGGTCGATGTACGTGCAAGCGGAACGCTCAAGCAGCTCGATGCGCTGGAAGAGGCGCTCTGGCGAGGGCCAATCCTGGCGCAGGTGACGGCCATCGATGTACGGGATGAGACATGAAGATTGTTTTGCTTGGCGCTACCGGTGCCGTGGGCCATGCCACGCTGCAACTGGCGTTGGCCGATGCGCGCATCGGTAGCGTTGTCGCACCCACGCGGCGCGCGTTGACGAGCCACGCCAAACTCAGCAATCCGATGGGCGAGTTGGCGCAACTGCCGACCGCCGATGCCGTGCTTTGCGCCCTCGGTACGACGATCAGAAAGGCGGGCTCACAAGCTGCGTTTCGCGCCGTCGATCACGATCTCGTGTTGCGCTTGCTGCAAGCCGCGCGCGATGCCGGAACCCCAACAGCAGCGCTGGTGTCATCGCTCGGTGCCAGTGCGCGGGGCAACTTTTATCTGCGCACCAAATTCGAGATTGAGCAGGGCGCCGCCGCGCTTGGCTTTCGCTCGCTGACGATTTTGCGCCCGTCGATGATCGACACCGAGCGCAGCGAATCGCGCCCTGCGGAGCGGATCGGTTTGCTGGCAATGCGCGCATTCGCGCCATTGATTCCCCGTGCCTATCGCGCAGTCAGCGCCGTGGCAATTGCGCAGCGTTTGCTTGACGCAGCGCGCGTGGGTTCGCCTGGCGTGAGCTTGGTTGAGTCGGCGGATATTTAACACGTTGTTGAGAAACGCACTTCTTGCTCGCTTCTGAAGTCGCGGGTTCGCCGCGGCTCCGGACTCGCTCTCTATGGATCAATCACGTGCGTGCTCGATATGTGCGAACCGTCCCTGGTTCGCACCGGCAGGCAGTCTCTCTTCAGCCTGCTAAAGCTTTTCACACGAAGAGACGAAGTCGCGAAGAAAAGCGCAGTCGCATTCTCTTCGTGGCGTCGTATGCGATGCTCCTGTTTACCCTGGCCCTCAGCCGCCTTCGACGTGAAACGCCGTCGCGCGCTCCACCTCGTTTTTCGATCCCAAGAACACCGGCACGCGTTGATGCAAATCGGTCGGAATGACGTCCATCAATCGCTCGCGCCCCGTGGTTGCTGCGCCGCCCGCTTGCTCGACGATGAAGGCCATGGGATTGGCCTCGTACATCAAGCGTAAGCGGCCGGGCTTGCTCGGGTCCTTCAGATCGCGTGGATAGATGAAGATGCCGCCGCGGGTCAGGATGCGATGCACATCGGCGACCATGCTCGCGACCCAGCGCATGTTGAAATCCTTACCGCGCGGCCCGGTTTTGCCAGCTAGCAGCTCGCCTATGTAGCGCTGCATCGGCGCTTCCCAGTGGCGCTGGTTGGACATGTTGATTGCGAACTCCTGGGTTTCCTCCGGAATACGCAGATTGCGACCGGTCAACACGAACGATCCGACCTCGCGATCCAGCGTGAAGCTATAGACCCCGGCACCGGTGGTCAACACCAGAATCGTGCTCGGCCCGTACACGGCGTAACCGGCTGCGAGCTGCCTGGTTCCAGGCTGCAGAAAATCGTTCGCGGTGGGTTCGGTCACCCCATCGGGGCAACGGAGCACCGAGAAAATCGTGCCCACCGACACATTCACATCGATATTCGAGCTGCCATCGAGAGGATCGAACAGCAGCAGGTACTCGCCTTTGGGATAACGATGCGGAATCGCGTGCGGCAGATCCATCTCCTCGGACGCGATCGCCGCCAGATGTCCGCCCCATTCGTTGGCTTCGAGCAAAATATCGTTCGACAAAACATCGAGCTTCTTCTGCACCTCGCCCTGGATGTTTTCGCTCTGTGCGGACCCAAGCACGCCACCCAGCGCGCCTTTTCCCACTGCGATCGAGATCGCTTTGCACGCCCGTGCGACGACCTCGATCAACAAGCGCAGATCGGCGTCCAAGTGCTGGTGTTCGCGCTGCTCTTCAATCAGAAAGCGCGTTAAGGAAATCGATTTCATCGAGCGGGATCCGCGAGTTATGCGTCGGGCGCGGATTCTGGCAAAAGGCGGGCGCTGTGTCAGTCGCCGAGCTTGAGAAACATTGCCCGAAGCAGGCACCTATACTCTGCGGCTCTTCACGCAACCTCGGTCCGCCGTGCACGCGCTTTCCGCAACCAATCTCAAGAAGACCTACGGCAACAAAGTCGAAGCACTCAAAGGCATCTCGCTGGACGTCGCAGAGGGCGATTTTTTCGCGCTGCTGGGGCCCAACGGCGCCGGTAAGTCGACGCTGATCGGCATCGCATCCTCGCTCGTGCGTCCCAGCGCTGGCGATGTGCTGATCTTCGGCAAGAGCGTCGTAAATGAGCGTATGGCGGCGGTCGCGCAAATCGGCCTGGTGCCGCAGGAATTCAACTTCAACCAGTTCGAGAAACCCTTCGAAATTCTGGTCAATCAAGCCGGCTACTATGGCGTACCCCGAGAAGTTGCCCGGCGTCGTGCCGAACAGTATCTGAACCAGCTGAGCTTGTGGGAAAAAAAGGACGTCGCCTCGCGCACATTGTCTGGCGGAATGAAACGACGTTTGATGATCGCGCGCGCAATGATGCACGAGCCGCGGCTGCTGATCCTCGATGAGCCGACTGCGGGCGTGGACATCGAAATTCGCCGCTCGATGTGGACGTACCTGACTGAGATCAACCGCGCCGGCACCACGGTGATCCTGACTACGCATTACCTTGAAGAAGCCGAAAACCTGTGCCGCAATATCGCGATTATCGACAAGGGCACGATCATCGAAAACACCGGCATGAAGTTGCTGCTCAGCAAGCTCGACAAGGAGCACTTCATCTTCGATCTGTCGCGGCCCATCGAGGCGTTACCCGATGTGGGCGGCTATCGGGTGCAGCGCATCGACGATGTAACGATTGAAGTTGAGGTGCCGCGCGGCACAGAGTTGAACGCGCTGTTCGGCAGTTTGAGCGCCGCTGGCATTGGCGTGCGCTCGATGCGCAACAAGACCAACCGGTTGGAAGAACTGTTCATGAACTTGCTGAACGATACCAAGGCAAGGAGCAACGCATGAGCGCCGGTTCTGTCGCTTTTCAAACCATCGTTATCAAAGAGATCAATCGAATCTTGCGCATCTGGGGCCAAACCTTGGTGCCGCCAGCGATCACGATGACGCTGTATTTCTTGATCTTCGGCCAGCTCGTGGGTAGCCGTATCGGCGAGATGGGTGGGCACCGTTACATGGATTTCATCGTCCCAGGTTTGGTGATGATGAGCGTGATCCAAAACGCGTATGCGAACGTAGTCAGCTCGTTCTTTGGCAGCAAATTCGGCCGATATGTAGAGGAACTGCTGGTATCGCCAACGCCGAACTGGATCATCCTGGCCGGTTATGTGGGCGGTGGCGTGGTGCGCGGAATGTTGGTCGGCGGAATCGTGCTGATCGTGTCGCTGCTGTTCACCGATTTATCGATTGCACATCCGTGGATCATGCTGCTCAGTGTCTTCCTGGCGGCCGTGCTGTTTTCGCTGGCGGGATTCGTAAATGCCGTCTACGCCAAAAAGTTCGACGATATTTCCATCGTACCCACCTTCATTCTGACGCCGCTGACGTACCTCGGTGGTGTGTTCTACTCGGTGAGCCTACTGCCTGAATTCTGGAAGAACGTGTCGTTGGCCAACCCGATTCTGTACACGGTGAACGCGTTCCGCTACGGCGTGCTCGGCGAGTCCGACGTCAACTTGGGGTTGGCGTTCGCGATCATGTTGGGTGCGACGGTTGTGTTATTTGTGTTTTGCCTGCAGTTGCTGCACAAGGGTGTGGGATTGCGTAGTTGATGCAGTAGCGATCTGCGATCTCGCTACGGAGCGTGAGCGGTTCTCTTTCCGGCCAACGCGGGACGGCGATTTCTGTTTGCTCAGCGATGTTTTCGAATTTAACGATGCGCCTTCCTCTCCCGCCTGGGCAGGAAAGGGAGTTGCCCATGCGCTTTGCCAGCATCCCAAGAGTGAGTGGTGATGGATCAAGTGCGGAAAGTAGAGCGCAGCTCCCGCGGCGCCTGATGGGTTTTCATTACGTCAACAGCGACCGCGGGAGCGGTTCCATGCCAAAGTACTGTAACCATGGCCATCGAAATAGAACGCAAGTTCCTCCTCGCCAACGACGGTTGGCGTGCGCTGATCGAGCGCAGCGCGTACATGAGCCAGGCGTACTTAGGCGGTACGCGCTGTTCGACGCGGGTGCGCATCGCGGGAGAGGACGCGTGGCTCAATATCAAGAGCTTGGAACGCGGTGCGGCGCGCCTGGAATACGAGTACACGATTCCGGTGTCGGAGGCGCGCGAGATCATCGAACGCCTGGCGGACGGACCAGTCGTCAGCAAGACGCGCCACTATGTTCGCGTGCAGAACCATCTGTTCGAGATCGACGAATTCGATCGCGAGAATCTTGGCTTGATCGTTGCGGAGATCGAATTGGCCCACAGCGATGAGCAATTCCCGCGACCCGATTGGCTCGGCACGGAGGTCACCGCGGACGAGCGCTTCTACAACGTGCGCCTTGCGCAACTGCCGTATTCGCGGTGGCCGCGATGAGTGCCTTGATGATTGGAATCGCCGGGACCGAGCTCGCGCCGCAAGAGCGTGCGTGGATCGCGCATCCTGCTGTCGCTGGCGCGATCTTGTTCACGCGCAACTTCGAAAACCTGGATCAGTTGCGGTCGCTGTGCGTGGACATTCGCGCCGTGCGCGTTGATGCAGTGATTGCGGTCGATCAAGAGGGTGGCCGCGTCCAGCGCTTCAAGAACGGGTTCACCTTGCTGCCGCCATTGGCAGCCATCGGCGCACTGTACGATGCGCAACCCGCAGCGGCGCGGCGTGCGGCGCGCTTGCACGCGACGATCATGGCCGCCGAAGTGCTTGGCGCGGGTCTCGATGTGTCGTTCGCGCCAGTGGCCGATCTGCAGCGCGGCAATCTGGCGATCGGCGATCGCGCTTTTCACGCTGATCCTGCAGTGTGCGCAGAACTCGTCACGGTGTATGTCGACGCGATGCAGCGCGCCGGGATGCCGGCCACCCTGAAGCACTTTCCAGGGCACGGCAGTGTGCTCGCCGACACGCACTTCGATCGTGCCATCGACACGCGCCCGGCGCTCGACATCATCGAACAGGATGTTTTGCCCTTCGCGATGGCCGGCGCGCTGGCGAAAGCGGTGATGATGGGGCATGTAGAGTACCCCGGGGTGGCGCCCGAGGCGGCCGGGTACTCGCCGTTCTGGATCAAGACGGCGCTAAAACAGGCGCTGGCCTTCGACGGCGTGGTGATTTCCGACGATATCGGCATGCACGCCGGCGCGGCGTTGGGCGCGATCGCGGAACGGCTAGCGGCGCATCGGCGCGCGGGATGCGATCTGGTACTGGTGTGCAGCCCGGATATCGTTGAGCCCGCACTCTCAGCTGCCCAAGGGTTCCGCGCCACTGATAAGCTGGCGCGCGCTCTGCGCGGCCGTTTGCGCGCGCCGCTCGAAAAGGAGCTGTCGCGCTCGACGTGGTCACATTGGAACGCTAGGCTGCAAGCTTTGCTTGATGACGCTCATCCACCATGACCGACGCCGAATTTGAAGCCGCGCTCGCGCGTGCCGAACTGATTCACAATGAGGCTGTGATCGATGCGGCTATCGAACGCATGGGCGCGGAAATTACGCAGGCCATGCGCGGCATGCGCCCGCATTACATTTGCGTGCTGACGGGCGGATTGATCTTGGCCGGAAAGCTGGCGCCGCGCATCGATCTCGATCTTGATTTCGACTACCTGCACGCCACGCGCTACCGCGGCGCGATCACCGGCGCTTGGCTTGAGTTGAAAGCGAAGCCGCGCCATTTGTTTGAAGGCCGCGATGTGCTCCTGGTGGACGATATTCTCGACGAGGGCAAGACGCTTGCGGCGCTCGTGGAAATGGCTGCCACGGGCGGGGCCAAAAGCGTTCGCATTGCCGTACTCGCACGCAAGCTGCATGACCGCTGCGTGCCGGGACTGCGTGCCGATTTCATTGGCCTCGAAGTTCCAGATCGCTATGTCTTCGGTTACGGGATGGATATGCACGAACGTGGTCGAAACCTGAAAGGAATCTACGCCGTATGAGTCATCCGATTGGTGTCATCGCTGGCACGGGGCTGTACCACTTGCCGGACTTAATCGATGTGCGCCATGAGCCGTGGTCCACGCCGTTCGGCGAACCTTCGAGCGCGCTCAGGCGCGGCAAACTCGATGGCGTTGACGTGGTGTTTATCGCTCGTCACGGCGATCCGCATCGGCTCGCGCCGCATCGCGTGAACTATCGCGCCAACTTGTGGGCGCTCAAGCAGATCGGCGTTCAGGACTTGCTGTCGCTCAATGCCGTCGGCGGCATCAGCGACATCGCCGCGCCGGGCGCGCTGGTCGTGTGCGATCAGATTATCGATTACACCCACAGTCGCGTCAGCAGTTACTCGGATCAGTATGGCGAGGCGGTGCGTCACATCGATCTGTCCGAACCCTACACGCCAAGGCTGCGGCAAGCCTGGCTCGATGCTGCGCGCGCTTGCGATGAGGCGGCGCACGACGGCGGCGTGATGGCCGTCACCCAAGGCCCGCGCCTGGAAACGCGAGCAGAGATTTCGCGCCTGCATCGCGATGGCTGCGATGTGGTCGGCATGACGGCAATGCCCGAAGCTGCGTTGGCGCGCGAGCTGGACATCGCTTACGGCAGCCTTGCCGTCAGCGCCAATTGGGCAGCAGGCCGTGGGCCTGCAGCGGAAATCACGATGGAAGAGATCGAGCAGACGTTGAAGATCGGCATGGCGCGAGCCGTGCGCGTGTTGCGCGCTGCCCTGCATCTTTTGCGGCATTGAGTGCGTCGCAATATCGACTCAGCCGAGCGAACAACCGGGAATAGAACGATGGCCAAACCCCTGCAATTTCGACTGGGCGAGCAGCTACTGCCGTTTGAGCTTGGATCGAAGGTCGACAAAAAGGCTCTCTACGGCTTTGCCAAGCGCATCGCTGAGAAAGACGGCAAGGCGCTCAGTCGCGGGATCTTACTGGCCGATGGGCGACTGCTGCCTTCGAACGCAGTATCCACGCTCAAAGCTGATCCCGAAGGTACGCCGGTTGAAGAGGTGCAAACGCTCATCGACGATCAGCCGGCGGAAATGAAGCCGAGTTCCTTCGATGTCGAGTCGCCGCTGCAACCGGTACCGATGAGCGAACTGACCACCTTCCAGGTAACCGATGTTTATCCTCTGGTCGGCAGCGGCCTGGAACAGGGCTTGTATCGCACCACTTTCAACTATCGCAAGAGTCACTCGGCCAAAGATGCGCTACTGCTGGTGCGCAGCGATGGGCCGTTTCTGCTCGTGGGCTTGAGCAAGCGCAGCACTTTTCTGAGCCTGTCTGTGGCCTACGATTTCTTCGATGCAGAAGGCGAGAGCGATGATGCGGATGATCTGGATTTTTCGATGGTGTGATTTGAAGCCGTTGTGGGGTCGGTCGTAGGGGCGCGATTCATCGCACCCGTCGGCGCTCCTATAAAACCTACAGCCAAGAACCAAGAACCCCAATGCCCATCACCCTGCACCTCGAATACCAAGGCAAAAGCGCTCGCGTCGATTTGCACGGCCTGCCGCCCGACAAACCGAAAGTGGTGCCGCGCACGGTGACCAGCAGTGGCGAGGTGACTTCCGCACGCCTGGTCACTGGCGCCCGCAAGTACGCTGCGGTTGATTTCGCCTCCTTGGTCGCGGGCGATCCGGAGCTGGATTTAGAGTTGGCCGGCACCCCGATCGATCCCGATAGCGTCACGCCGGCATGGTTCGACGCGACTGACCCAGCACGAGGGCCGATCGGCGATTTTGCCGACGTCGATATCGTCTACGACGCCGCAGGACAGGAAAAAGCGCGCCGCCCACATCTGGTGCGGCATGCGAACTTGAACGAGCTGCACCCAGTCAAGATCGGCAAACGCCTGCCCGCCAACGAGGCGCTGACGCAGTTCGCGTTCAAGCAAACGCTGCAACTGGCGCATGTCGATGGCTTGACCTACGAGTTCCTGCAAAACCTCGCTCGCGATCTGTCGCAGAAGCGCGAAGTCGCCGTGCTCGGCGCCGGTCCCAAAGGCAACCAGCCGCTCGTCATCCGAGAAGCCGGCACCGCTTATCGCGCCTTCCTGTATGGCGAGATCGACAGCGAAGGCCGCTATCGCCTGCTACTGCTGTTGTCCGATCAGGAGCTCAAGCTGCCGGAACGGGCATCGGTAGAGATCGAATAGACGCCGGCATTTCGCTCGATTGTTCGCTTTGCGTTTGCAGCCAACCGTCCGGCGTCGTTGAGATGCACAGGCTTCGCCGAACGAATGTCAGGATGCGAGCCATGAAAAGACGATGTGCTACCGCAGTTCCCAAGTGCTCGCATATGCGAGTCGGAAACGCACGTCTGGAGGGCCGGGATCTCGGCCCCTTGCTCTGTAGGCGTCATGGCGATGCTTGACCTGGCCATGGCGCTCCAGGCGCTGCGCGCCGAGGAGCGGCAGCAGCGGCTTCAGGAGTTGCGCGAGAGCGATCCGTTGCAAGCTGACTCGATAGAGCAATTGCTGGGCACGCTGGCGCAGGAAACGCAGGGTGCGACCGGTAGCTTAGCGGCGCCAACGCCGGAACTCAGCGTGCTTGGTCCATTTAAGCTGATTGAGTTGCTCGGCCGCGGCGGGATGGGTGCGGTGTATTTGGCCGAGCAAGATCATCCGCGGCGGCGCGTTGCGCTGAAACTTATGCGCAGCGAATGGGTCGGCAGCGACGACCTCAAGCGCTTCATGCGTGAGGCAGGCTTCTTGGCCAAACTGTCGCACCCGGCCATTGCTCGCGTGCTCGAGGCTGGCCAGTTGCGCGGCACGCTTGGGCCGTTGCCGTATCTGGCGATGGAGTATGTGCAGGGAAGCGGCCTCATTGAGCACGCACGGACGCTGTCGCTGAACGCGCGTGTGTCGTTGATCGTTTCCATCTGTCGAGCCGTCTTACATGCGCACGTTCGCGGCGTTATTCACCGCGATTTGAAACCAGACAACATCCTCATCGATCAGGCCGGCCAGCCCAAGATTCTCGACTTCGGTATTGCCAAAGCGATTGAGATTGACGATGACCCCACCGCACCCAACACCATGGCCGGACACATCATTGGTACGCCGGGCTACATGAGTCCGGAGCAACTGGCCGGCGCACATATCGATCTGCGCGCGGATGTATACAGCCTCGGCGCGATCGCTTACGAGGTGTTGAGCGGCGGCATCCGCGTGCGTGACTTTGCGGGTAAATCGCTGGCCGATGCCCAACTGCTAATGCGGCAATCGCCGGTGTCACTGGCGCAACACAATCCGCAGACGCAGGGCGACTTGAACACGGTGGTCATGAAAGCGTTGTGCGCCGAGCCTGAGCGTCGCTACCAGACCGCTGCCGAGTTTGCCGACGACTTGGAACGTGTGCTTGAACGCCGTCCGATTGCCGCTCGGCCGCCATCGCTGGCCTATGTGGCAGGGCGCTTCGTGGTTCGCAACTGGCTCCCGATTGGCGTCGGCTCCGCGGTAGCAGTTCTGCTGCTGGTTGCCACCGTGGTTTCGCTGCGTTTCGCGCAGGATGCCGATCGCGCCCGTGCCGAGGCGCAAACGCAGGCAAGCATCGCCAATGAAGTGAACGGCTTCTTGCGTAACATGCTGAGCTCGGCCAACCCGCGTGCAACCGCAGATCGACCGACGACCTTGCTCGACATGGTGGATCGCGCGCGCGACGAGCTGCCGCGGCGCAGGCTCAGCGACGCGGTTGAATTAGAGCTGCGCCGCACATTGCTCGATACCTATCGCGGCCTGAGTCAATCGCAAGCGGCACTGGCGCAGGCAGACGTGCTGTTGGCGCGGGCAAAAGATGCACCTACGCGACTGGATGCCCTGTTGTTGCGGGCCTCGTTGCTCAGTGAATTGCAGCAACAAGACCAGACCCATGCCGCGCTCGTCGAAGCTGAAAAGCTGTTTGCCAGCATGCCTGTCGCACCCCTTGGCACCGAGCGCAGATTAGCCCTCGAACGCGCGCGTTGGCACACACGCGGCGGCCGATTTGGCGAGGCCCTGAAGACCTTCGATATGGCGTTGGCGCTGGGCGCGCAGGATCTCGGGGCCAGCAGCCCGGAGCTTTTCGCCATCCGCAGCGATCGGCTGAACGTACTCGCTGATCTGGGTCAGATTAAGGACGCATTGCAGCAAGCAGAAGCATTGATCAGCGATGTCGAGGCAGCGCATGGTGCGGATCATCCGGAGGCTCTGATCCTGCGTAATGATCGCGCGACGTTGTTCCACACTATGGGCGATTCGGCATCAGCAGCGCGCGAGATGGAAGATATTGCGCAGCAGGCCGACAGCGTGTTTGGCCCGGACCACGAGTTCACGTTGACCACACTGCATAACCTGGCTGCGCTCGAAATTCAGCGTGGCAATCGCCAGAGGGCGTTGGAGTTATTGACCCTGAAACGCGACCGTATGCAGGGTCGATACGCGCCGGATCACCTCAAGCTGATCAACACCGAATCCTCGCTGGCGGTGGTCGCTGCGCAGTTGGGTCAACCTGCGGAAGCTGAGCGTATCTATATCGATCTGTTGAGCCGCTGGCCAGCCACGAAACAGGGGCTTCCTGCCGAGATTGCAACAGTGCTGTTTAATCTCGCCCGGCTTCGCGACGATCAGGATCGCTGGACCGAAGCGCAGCAGGATTTCGAATCGCTGATCGCGCGCATGCGCGCCGCGAACCTCGGCGACTCCGTGGCGCTGGCTCGCTACCGCGTTGACTTTGCCAATCGCCTGTTGCGGCAAGGCAACCGGCAGCGCGCGCTTGAGGAGCTCGACGCGGCCGAGCAGCGACTGATCGAGGAACTGCCAGCCGAGCATCCATCGCGAACCCTGGCCGCTGGTTTGCGCCAGCGGTTAACGGCGGGTTAGCGTCGACATTGCCCCTGCAGTATCTTCCCAACCGATAGTTTTGAGGAATGTCGATGATAGATCGCAGCAAACTGACCTTGCGCGGACGCTACGGCATTGCGACCGGCAGTGCGGTGACGGACCACGTGCTGATGGCGGTGGCCACCGATTTCGAAAACCAGGTGATGCGCAAGATTCTGGCGCTGTCGCCGGCTGAATTGGCGACGCGGTTTGCGGGCGGCGATCCGGTGATCGTGGCGCACAAGTATGACGGCGAAGGCGTGTTCGTGTATTTCCAGCAGGGGCAGGAACCGTTCGCTTTCTCAGCGCCGGGCGGACGCGTGCGCTTGGGGTTCAAAGCGCTGGATGCACTGGCGACCAAACTGCAAGCTGGTGGTGTGCAACGCGCTCTGCTGCGCTGCGAGTTGTATCTCGATACCACGCGTGGCGCCGACGGCGCGCGGCGCTCCGGCGTTAGCGAGGTGATTCGCGTTAGCTTCGGTAACAGCGACGAGGACGTTGCGCGCCTGAAGCTGGCGCTGCTCGATATCGTCATGCTCGACGGCAAGGACTTGCGCGCGCAGCAGGCGGACTTCAAAACGACGCTCGACAAATTGCGCGAGCTGTTCGGTACCGATACGAGTGCAGCGGCGCATGCGCAAGCTGCTGAAGTTGTGCCCGAGTCGGGCGTTGCGGCAGCGTTTGCGCACGCGGTCGAGACCGGCGGCGAGGGCGTGATCATCCGCCGGCTCACGCGCGCCGAGACGTTCAAAGTCAAGCCGCACCGCAGCGTCGATGCCTTGGTGATGGGATTCGTGGAAGGCGAGTTCGAAGGGCAATATGGCGTGACGTCGTTGCTCACGGGCCTCATCTATCCCGGCGCGCAAGTCGAGTCGCTGGTGCAGACGTTTGCGCGCGTCGGTTCTGGTTTGACCGACGCCGAACGCGTCGCGCTGCTCGACAAACTGCGCCCGCTCAAGGTGGATGCGCCGCTGGCGATGACCGACTCCTCGGGCCGCGCGGTGCAGTTTGTGCGCCCGAAGTTGATCGCCGAAATCCATGGCGAAGACTTGATCAGCGCCGAAGGCGGGCGCGAGCAGCGCACGCAATTGATCGGCTGGGATGACAGCCAGAGCAGCTATCGGTTCCTGGGGCTCACACCGTGTCCGCGCTTATCGTTCGCGCGCTTCGAAAAGCTGCGCGAAGACAAAGAATGGAAGAGCGGGGGCGCGCGCATCGAGCAAATCCTCGAACGCGCCGAGCCGCCGACGCCGGCGCCCACGAGCGCCAGCACCGAAATCGTGCGTCGCGAGGTATATGCCAAAGGCGAAATGCTGCGCAAGCTCGTGGTCGTGCGCAAGGGCGGTGATGTGCCGTTTCCGTATCTCGTGTACTGGACCGATTTTTCCGCCAAACGCGCCGAGCCGCTCAAGATCACGACCGATATCGCGGCCAACGAAACGCGAGCGATGGCCATCGCCGAGCAGTTACTGGCTGAGAATCTGACCAAAGGTTTCGCGCGGGTCTGACCGCAATTCTGCGGGGGCGCGATTCATCGCGCCCAGATCGATTCCCCGGCTGGCGCGAGGGCACTTGCGTGTGAAAAGTGGAGTTCGCACGAAGGCACGAAAACAAGAAGCTGTGAACCTGTCGGTCTGCAATTGGAGTCATTTGGTCATACCAACTGTCTTCGTGTGAGCATTGCTTGGCCCAACGGTCTACGACCATGTTGGGAAAACCTAAAAGCTTTACGCATGAGTGCGATCCCGGCTGTGCCTTCGCGCTATGGTTTGACCATGCCGCTCCTGCGCCTTCTCCTGCTTTGTTGTTTCTCCGCCTTCGCTGGCGGTTGTGCGCTGTTTGGCGGCGGGGAAAGAGAGGAGGAGCAGGCGACGGTCGTCGAGGGCAAGGACCCGAGCACGCGGCGCGTGCGCATTTACATCAGCGGTATTGATGGCGAGCTGAAAGACAACGCTAGTTCGGCGCTCGAGCTCAAGGGCATGATGCGCAAGAACGAGGCGAGCGAGGGCCTCATTCGTCGCGTGTACGGGCGCGGCATGACGCAAACGGCGAAAGCGCTGCAACCTTTCGGGTACTACCACGCTCAGGTCACGGGCACGCTGACGCAAGAAGGGACAACGTTTTTTGCGCGCTACCAGATAGAGCTGGGAACGCCGACGTTGGTGTCCGAGGTCGACGTGACGATCGACGGGGCGGGCAAGGACGAGAAAAAGGTTTTGCGCGCCGTCGAACTATTCGAGCCCGACCCAACCGAGATCCTCGACCATCGTTTGTATGAAGCCAGTAAGCTGCGTATCAGCGATGCACTCGCGGAACGCGGCTATTTCGATGCGGAAATTACCGAAAAGCGCATCGCTGTGCGTCTTGCCGATCACAGCGCCAAGATTGCACTCAAGTTTGCTTCTGGGCCGCGCTTCCAGTTCGGGCCTACCACCTTCGAAGGCGCGCACATCCAAACGGACGTGCTCGCGGGCTACCTGCCCTACGAGGCTGGCCAAGGGTATCGCCAAGACCGGCTGGTCGCCTTGCAGCAGCGGCTATTGCAGGCGGACTACTTCTCCGAAGTCGAAATCGAACCAGATCGCGAAAAGGCGGATGGGCTGGCGGTGCCGATCACGGTGCGCGTCAGTCCCGCCAAACGCACGGTTTACACGGGCGGCTTGAGTTTCGGTACCGATAGCGGCTTCGGTGTCCAGGGCGGTCTCAACCGACGTTGGGTCAATGAGCGTGGACACAAACTGAGCGCCCGCGCGGAAATCAGCCAACGGCTCAACTCGCTGAACGCCGCTTATTCGATTCCACTGCCAGGGAAGAATCGGCAAAGCTACAACCTGGCTTTCGGATACCTCGATGAGGAAACCGCCACGTCCGTCCAGGAGGTGATCCAGGTGTACGCCTCGCGCCAGCGCGAGACCGATCTTGGCACTTTGAGCTATGGGTTGGGTTTGATCAGCGGCGATTTCGAGGTGGGCGATGAACCGGGGAGCAGCACGCTGCTGTTCCCTGAAGCTCGCTATCTGCACCGCGTGGTCGACGACCCGATCAATCCGCGTGAAGGCTACTCGTTCAGCGCTGAGGTGCGAGCGGCGCCTTCGATCGGCGATGCGGCCTTTGCGCAGGCGCGGGTCGAGTCGCGCTATTTGATGGCAGTCGGCGAGCGCGATCGATTGCTGCTCCGTGGTCAGGTGGGCGCGCTCTGGACCGACGATTTTTCGCGATTGCCGCCACAACTGCGCTTCTTCGCTGGCGGCGATCGCAGCTTGCGCGGCTTTGGCTACCAAACGCTCGGACCGACCAACGCCGCCGACAAAGTCCGCGGCGGTCGCTATCTGGCGATTGCCTCGGCCGAGTACGAGCGGCATCTATTCGACGAATTCGGCATCGCCGGTTTCCTCGATGCGGGCAATGCCTTCGACACCGGCGATGCCACCTTGGCTGCTGGTGTTGGTGTGGGTCTGCGCTGGCGTTCGCCCGTTGGCTTGGTACGACTCGATCTGGCGGTCCCGGTGGCGGGAGAGGGCGATGGGTTGCGCTTGCATTTGCTGATCGGGCCTGAGCTATGAAGTGGCTGTTTCGAGCGCTGGTGCTGATCGTAGCGCTGCTGGTGGCCTGTGCTGCGGGTGTGTATTGGCTGCTGCGTACCGAGAGCGGGTTGAAGTTTGCATTGGCCAATTCGGGTGCGCAGGTGTTGGGCTATGCCAGTGCGTCGGGCTCGCTCGCAGACGGTGCAGTCATCGAAAAGCTCGACGCGCGCTGGGGCGATGTGGCGGTGCGCGCCGAGCGCGTTACGCTGCGTTTGGTGCCGAGTCGATTGCTGCATCGGGAAGTCGTTATCGATGCGTTGACGGCGCGAGGCTTGATCGTTGCGCCGCAAGCGAGCGATGCGCCGCCATCGCCGAGTCGACCCGGCAAGCTCGATTTGCCGGTGGCCATCGTGCTGCGCAATCTTGACCTGACCGACAGCGGCATCGATACCGGTGGCGAGACGCCGCTGCAGTTTTCGCTCGGCGCACGCGAAATCAGCTTACGCGACGGGCAGCTCGCCATCGACGGCATTGCGCTACGCGCTGGGGAGCTTTTATTGCGACTGTCGGGCGCTGCCGACAGCCGTCAATCGTGGGCAAGCACGCTCGACAGCGAGGGCGAGCTGCCGGTGGGGGACAAAGCGCAGCGTGCGCGCGTTGGCGTCAAGGGCAACCTCGATGCGCTCGACGTGGATGCCCAGGTTAACGATGGCCAGATCACACTGAAAGCCAACATCGCCGATGTGCTTGGCACCGGTGCTACCGACGGTCGTCTCAATGCGCTCGGCATCGATCCACGCGAGTTTGGACTCGATGCCGGCATCGAGTCGCTTGACCTCGATGTGCAGTTCGGCTGGCGCGACGGCCGCGCCAGCGTTACCGGCGGCGCGACGGTCAATCGCCAGCCGCTGGAGATCGAGCTCATCGACATCGGCGTGGGTGATGGGCAGGTGCAGATTGGCGAAGCCAAGGTCGGATCTGCGGCGTTGGGATACGTGTCGGCCAAAGGCAGTTGGCCGCTGGATGAAAGCGCTGCCGCGGGCGCGCTGACGCTCGATTTCGCCAATGCGGCGCTCGCTGATTGGCGTGCACCGATCGTCGAGGCTTCGCGGCTGACCGCGCAGGGCGCCTTTTCGGGACGCTTGAACGATTGGCAACTCGCGTTGGATGGATCGTTGTTTTACGACCGTCAGACGCTGCCGCTGCGAGCGCGTATTGCGGGTAACGATGCGACGATCGCGCTTGAGGAATTGTCTCTGCTGCAGCAAGCATTGCAAATCGCTCCTGACGCGCAAACGCCGACGCTGGCGCCGGTCAGTCCGCCTGCTGTTACAACGCCAGCGCCCACCGATAACTCACCGGCCTTAGCCCCGTCGGACACGGAAAACGCGCCGCCGGGCATCATCGTTCCTGGGAGCCTGTCGCTGACCGGCACGCTGGATCGCGCGACGCTGGAACTTGCCACCACACTCACCGCGAGTCGCTGGCAACTCGACGCATTTGCGCCGGAGTGGCCGGGGCAATTGAGCGGCACGATCGACAGCCATCTGGTGCTTGCCGAGCCGCTGACGTGGCGCGTTGCGACAACGGATTTGAGCGGCACGCTGCGTGGTTCGAGCATCGCACTGAGCGGCGAGCTGGGTGGGTCTGCTGCCGTGCCGCAGACGGGCACTATGGCCATCGTGTGGGGCGAAGGCCGCACGCAACTGGAGGCGCTGGGCAACAGCCGACTGCGTGCAACGCTGGACAACGTGCCTCTGATTCACATCACGCGCTTGACCGGCGGACGTTTGAGCGGCAGCGCCGAGATCGATCTTGCGGCCGCGGATGTAATCGATACGTTAACGGGCGAACTTCGCGGCAGCGAAATCGCCTTTGACGCCTACGGCATCGCCAGCGTGGAGCTAAGCAAGTCCGCTGGCTGGAATGGCAAGCTCGCGGCGCAGAACCTGATTCTGAATGGCCGCGCCGTGCGCGCGCTCGACGCTACGCTCACCGGCAGCGCCAGCGCGCATCAGCTCACCGTCATTCTCGCTGCGCAGAACCTGGACGTCTCGTTCGGTGCCAGCGGTGCCTTCGAGAACGAAGCGTGGCGCGGCGTTGTCGATGCACTCGACTTGAGCGTCGCGAGGCTGCCGACATTTTCGCTGCAGGCGCCAACCAGCGCGGTGCTCGATGCAGCGAGCGTTCGCGTTGAACCGCTGTGTCTGGCCGCAGGCGCTGCTCGCGCCTGTGTGGGTATCGAACGCGGCGCCGATACGCAGCTTTCGGTCGATCTGGCCTCGATGCCGCTGAGCCTTGCGCAGCCCCTGCTGCCCGGCGATACGTTCGAATTGGCCGGACTCCTGAGCGGCGGCGGCTCGCTCGGCATCGCCAGCGATACGTCGCTGTCGGGGCAACTGAAGTTCACGGTAGAGAACGGCACGCTGAAGGGTGCCAGTGAGTTCGAGGCGCCCATTGACTTCCAGGCGACTGCCGCGCTCGATGCCGCCGCGCGGCGTGTGGAGGCGCGCTTGACGTTGGCCGAAGACGGTTTCATCGAGGCCACTGTCAGCGACTTGATGCTCGACAGCGCCTCACTGACGGCAACGCTGAAAATCAACGATCTGGCGCTCGCGGAAACTGTGACGCCGGAAGTGCAGAGCATTCGCGGCGCGCTCTCCGGAACTTTGAGCGTGCCGCTGAACCAGCCGCAGTTGCTAGCCGGACGCTTGCGCGCCGAGCGACTTGCTTTCGAGTTGCCGAGCGTGGGCTTGAAGGTTACGCAAGGTGCGATCGATGGCACCATCGCCGACAACGTGCTGGCACTCGAAGGCGATCTCAACATTGCGCCGGGCACGCTCAAGTTGTCGGGTCAAATTGCGCTCGACGGCACGGCGTCGGAGCTGCGATTGGTGGCCAACAACGCCGGACTCGTCGATCTGCCAGCGGTGCGTCTGGCTGGCGATACCGATCTGATTATCAAGCTCGATGGCGACGGCGCGGCGGTGCAGGGTGGCGTGCTGCTGCGCGCAGGACGCATCGATCTGGATCGCTTCGCGCCGCCGGTGGCGCCAAGCGAAGATGTCGTGATCGTCGATGCGCCGCCGCCGCCAGCGCCGTTGCCGTTGCGCGCTGAAGTCAGCGTCGCCTTCATCCAGGAAGTCGATTTGCGCGGCTATGGCTTGCTCGCCACGCTTGGCGGAGGCGTGCGCATTTCGCAAGTGCCCGGCAAAAAGGCGCGCGGCACCGGCGAGATGACGGTCAAGGGCACGTATCAAGCGTACGGCCAGCGCCTGGATATCGAACGCGGACGTTTGCGCTTTACCGGCGGCTTCGCCGACAACCCCGCGCTCGACATTCTGGCGGCCAAATCTATTCAGCGGCAGCGCGTCGGCGTGGAGGTTCGCGGCCGCGCACGGCGCCCGCTGATCCAGATCTACTCCGATCCGCAGCTCGATCAATCCGAAGCACTGTCGTACCTGGTGCTGGGCCGGCCGATCACGACTGCCAGCAGCGACGACTCAGCGCGCCTGGGCGAATACGCCGACGCGTTGCAGTCGGCTGGCGGCAGCCTGATCGCTGGCAGCATCGGCCAACGTCTGGGGCTCGCGGCCGGCATCGAAAGCCTGGGTTCCTCCATCGGCTCGGCGCTCGTCGTCGGCAAATACGTCTCGCCAAGATTTTTCATCGGCTACGGATCGAGCTTGATCGACGCGATCCAGCTCGTGATCCTGCGCTACCGAGTGACCGAGAACATCGAGATCGAGGGCATCAGCGGCAATGAGCAGAAGGCGAGCGTGAGCTGGCGAATGGAGCGGTAGTGCGCGTGGGTTCTTGGTGGATGGTTCATGGTTCTTGGCAGATGGTTGCTCGTCGAAAGATCACGGCAATTTGCACACACTAGAAGGACGCAGATCATCCTGCGACGCAACTCAGGAGCGTCATTGAAGGTGTTGTTGGGGGGTGCATCAGGAGTGTGGACAAGGACTTATTGGCCGCTGCCGCCCGAGCAGATCCAACAGCGTATCGCGTCATGAACGGGACGGGGGGCAGGTGTCTCGTCCAGGCGATGAAATGCCGTGATCGCGACGTCTACTCCAATCCATCAACGCTTTCGCTACACTTCTACCGGTTCCCATCGGAGAAACCCCATGAAGACTTTGAAGCGAATCTCCTGGCTGGCGCTGGTGCTGATGGCTGCCGTGAGCTTGTGTGCTTGCAACACCGTGCAGGGCATGGGCAAGGACATCAAGAAAGCCGGCGAAAAGATCGAAGAAACGGCCGACTGATGCTGTCGAAGCAGGGCGATTAGGTTCCGACTACCCCTGCGCATCGCCGTCGCGAGCGGCGGCGCGGCGCAGTCGGTCGTGGATCGCGAGCCATTCGGGCGCATTAGGTGGTGTTTCGATCTGGATGCGCGATCTGCCCATCTGGTCGAGCGCGCGCAGACTGGCGTACAGCGCTTGAGCATACGCTGCGGCGTCGCGCGGCAGCGCGATGCCACTCATACCTGCTGGCAGATCGTCGAGCGCCAAGACGGCTGCATCTGATCTGAGCCGCTCGCGCGGCACTAGGTACGTCGGCGTGCGCGGCGCGTAGTGCGAGGCGAGGCGGCCGCTGGCGCGCGGGCCTTCGTCGTCACGTACGGCCACCTGGACCGGTCCAACGACGGCTTCGAGTTGCGCCTGGGAAATCGCACCTGGGCGCAGCAATCGCGCCTGCTCGCCGCTCAGATCGACGATGGTGGATTCCAGTCCCACATCGCTGTCGCCGCCGTCGAGAATCACAGCGATGCCGGTGGGAAACTCATCGCGCACATGCGCAGCACGCGTCGGGCTGATGTGCCCGAAGCGATTGGCCGACGGTGCCGCGACGCCGCCACCGAAGGCTTCCAGAAGCGCATGCGCGATGGGATGCCTGGGCACCCGCAGGCCAATGGTGTCTTGCCCACCCGTGACAATCGTATCGGCGCTTGCAGCGCGTTTCAGCACCAGCGTCAGCGGCCCCGGCCAGAACGCCTCGGCTAGCGAGCGAGCGGCTTGCGGAATATCGGCAGCCCAATCGTCGATCTGAGACGCCGATGACAAGTGCACGATCAACGGATGATCGGCCGGGCGCCCCTTGAGCGCGAAGATCTTGCGCACAGCCTCAGGGTTGCGTGCGTCGGCCGCCAGCCCGTAGACCGTTTCGGTGGGCATCGCGACCAATTCGCCGCGCTTGAGGGCGGCGACGGCGTTGGCGAACTTGGGGTCGGGGCTGATAGGCATCGTGCGTTTAGTTCCATCGCCACAACCTCCGAGAACTCATTAGCTGGATTCGGAGCATTTAGCATTCCCTCCCCCGCTGGCTGGGGAGGGCTAGGGAGAGGGTGGTCGTTGCAAATTAAGACCACGTGCGAAGTTGAATCTGAACATCGGGAGAGCTCGGGTGGTTGCACTTCGCCCAGCAACCACCCTCTCCCTAGCCCTCCCCCGCCAGCGGGGGAGGGAACTGGTCTGGCTTCAAGTCAGCGCGCGGGTGCTCGACGAATGCGCATGCGAGCATCCAACGAGCGGCAAAAAACTCCACGATCCCATAACCAACCAAGAACCAAGAACTAAGAACCAAGACGCCTAGCGCCGAAACCCCGGCATGCCACCAAAACCACCGCTGCCGCCCAAACCTTTGAGTGCTTTCAGCATGCCGCGCATGCCGCCGCCTGAGAGTTTTTTCATCATCTTCTCCATCGTCATGTACTGCTTCATCAGCTTGTTCACATCCGACGGTTGCGTGCCCGAGCCCTTGGCGATGCGCGCGCGGCGCGAGCCGTTCAACAGGTCCGGGAAGCGGCGCTCTTTTTTGGTCATCGAATTGATGATCGCGACCATTTTGCGTACTTCCTTGTCGCCCATCGCACCGACCGCCGACGGATCGTCGAGCTTGGGCAGCATCGGCATCTTGTCCATCAGTTGCGCCATGCCGCCCATGCCTTGCATTTGCATCAACTGATCGCGCATATCGGACAGATCGAACTTCTTGCCGCTGACCACTTTCTTGGCCAGTTTCTCCATCGTGTCCTGATCGGCCTTGCGCGTCACATCTTCGATGAGCGACAACACATCGCCCATGCCCAAAATGCGCGAGGCGACGCGATCTGGATGGAAGGGTTCCAGGGCATCCAGCTTCTCACCCGCGCCCATGAACTTGATCGGCCGGCCAGTCAAGTAGCGCACCGAAAGCGCCGCGCCGCCGCGCGCGTCGCCATCGGTTTTGGTCAGGATCACGCCCGTCAGCGGCAGCGCTTCGGCGAACGCCTTGGCGGTGTTCGCCGCGTCCTGGCCGGTCATGCTGTCGACCACGAACAGCGTCTCGATCGGCGACAACGCGCGATGCAGCTCAGCCACCTCGGTCATCATCGCCTGATCGATCGCGAGACGCCCGGCGGTGTCGACGATCAGGACATCGGCCAAAGTACGCTTGGCGGCTTCCAGTGCAGCGCGGGCGATATCCAGCGGGCGTTGCTCCGGCGTGCTTTCGAAAAACGTCGCCTCCACCTGTCCTGCAACCGTCTTCAACTGCTCAATAGCGGCCGGGCGATACACATCGCAGCTCACCACCATCACGCGCTTCTTCTTGCGCTCGCGCAGGAAGCGCGCCAGCTTGCCGGTGGTGGTGGTCTTGCCCGAACCTTGGAGGCCCGCCATCAGGATCACCGCCGGTGCCGGGCAATTGAGATTCAGATCCTCATTGCGCGCCCCCATCAAAGCGACCAGCTCGTCGTTGACGATCTTGATCAGCGTTTGTCCAGGCGAGAGGCTTTGCACCACCTCCTGGCCGACCGCACGCGCCTTAACGCGCTCGATCAGCGCTTGCACTACCGGCAGCGCAACATCCGCCTCCAGCAGCGCCACACGCACCTCACGCACCGCTTCGCGAATATTTTCCTCGCTCAACCGCCCCCGCCCGCGCAGCTTGTTGACGGTGTCGGAAAGGCGTTTGCTCAGGTTTTCGAACATGGTCTGCAGTCGGTTAGCGCCGGAAGGGGCGCGATTCTAGCGGGTGGGCAGGGTGTGCGGTGTCATCACCGGCACCGATTTGCCCCGTGTTATCGCCGACATCGATTTGCCCCAACGTGGCAACACATATCAGCCCAGGGTGCAACCCTGTATCGAATGGGAAAACGGATGCGTTCCTTCAGAACGCGGTCATGCGTAACGGCCGGCAGCCAGGGCGTTGCTCTGGGCTGGTATGCGATGCCCCGTTTGGGTCATCGAGCGGTCGCGTCGTGGTATCGAACTGAAGAGCTCCCCGAAACTGAAACGGAGAAATCGATGGCTGCGTCGATGCGAATCACAGCGAAAGCTTCAGCGATTGCCCAACTGGTACCGCCTCCCAGAGTGCTGACAATCGCTTCATTTCCGCTCGTACAGCTTCAATCTCAGCTTCGTTGACGTCAAGCGGATCACATTTTCGCTCTGAACATGTCGTAAAGCTCGATCATTTCGCTGGCCGGCGTGCTGCCATCGGACCAGGCATCGCCTTGAAATACCTCGACCAGACGCTCCACCGCGTCGCTCTCCGAGCTTGGTTCCATGTTGAAGGAAGCAGGCTCGCCATCACGGACGCGCGTGACAAAGCCGCGCTTCTGCAGCACGAGCTCAACGGCGAAATGGACCATATCGTGCGGGATGATGCGCTGCTTTGGGCAAGCGATTTTCTCAACCCCTTTAGCGCGAGCGACTTCCAATTGGTCGTATTTCCCCGCACCTTTCGTGAAGACCAGTTCCATGCATGCATCCCATTCTTGCCAACGCCGAGTTCGGCAGCCGAGCGGCCGACTGCATTTTCACCCACGGGTTGTGTTCTTTACTGACGCTGACGATTGGGCCATTCAATCCTCCCGCGGCCAATGTCGAATCTGCACCGGCTCTATCGTCTCGGCCAACTCAAACCCGAAAATCTGCGAGTAGAAGTACAGCTCTGCTTCCTGCGCGCGGATGATGTTGGCGGCTTGGCGGAAGCCGTGTTGTTCGCCGGCAAATTCGATATAGGCGTGCGGCACCCTGCGGGCATCCAGCGCTTCGACAATTTTGCGCGATTGCTCCGGTGGGACGACTTTGTCTTCGCTGCCTTGCAAAGTGAGCAGCGGCTCCTTGAAGCCGTCGAGATGGAATATCGGTGACCGCGCTCGGTACAGCGCTTCGTTGGGCTCGCCCACCAGTGAGACATCGTACTTGCGCTCGAATTTGTGGCTGGTGGCGGCGAGGCCGGCGATGTCGGAGACGCCGAACAGGTTGGTGCCGGCTTTGAAACGGTCGTGGAAGGCAAGCGCAGCCAAGGTCGTGAAGCCGCCGGCGCTGCCGCCGCGAATCGCGACTTTGTTCGCATCGACCAACCCTTGGGCAACGAGGTAATCCACGGCCGCGATGGCGTCGTCAACATCGACGATGCCCCACTGGCCGTTCAAGCGCTCGCGATAGGCGCGACCGAAGCTGGTCGAGCCGCCGTAATTGACGTCCACCAGCGCAAAGCCGCGACTCGTCCAGTATTGGCGCGACAGGTTGAGCGTGGCTTTGGACACGGAGGTCGGGCCGCCGTGGATGGTGACGATCAGCGGTGGTTTGGCGCCGTTGGGACCTTGGTGCGTGGGGTGTGTGGGCGGATAGAACCACGCGTGCGCGTTACCCGCTTTGGACGGAAACTCGATCGCTTTCGGCACTGACAAATAGGTGCGCTCGACGGGCAAAGCAGAGGGCTGATGCAGAACGCGATGCGTGCCGCTTGCAGCGTCGATTTCGATCAGAACGCCGGTGTCGTCGGCCGCATTGGCGAAGGCGACAATCGCATCATCGCTGCGCCAGGCGACTTCGCCGAAACTCTGATACGGCAATTCGAAGCGCCGATATGTGCCATCGGCGGATACGATGCCGAGTTCATCGACCGCAGCTTTGCTGCTGCGCGCGACGATCTCGCCGCGTGCGTTCACGTCATACGATTGGGCGCCAAGCTGCCACAGCGGCCCGGACCATTCCCGCTCCATGGCCGAAACTGCGGTGCGCTGCGAGCCTTGCCAACGATGCAGATTCCACCAATCGCCGACATCGGCAATTGCGTACAAATCGCTGCCGAAGAAGGCTGGTTCCAGCGCTGCGATCTTGGCGTCGTCGATCAGCGTCTGGACGTCATGAACGCGCACATCATCGAGCGTTGCGGTCTTAAGCCGGGTTCGATCCCAGGGCATCGACGGGTGATTCCACTCGATCCACGCGAGCTGTTTGCCATCGGGCGACAACCGCGGATAGGCGACGAAATCGCTGCCTGTCACCAGCACCGCGCCTGCATCTTCGCCGCTCGGCGGCAAGGGCAGGGCGACGATTTCGTTGCGCTCTTCGCCGTTCGCCGCTTTGGTGCCGGGCCGATGATCTTCGCGTACCCACAGCATGCGCCGGTTTGCCGCATCGACCGTGCCGTCGGCGAACTGAAATCCACTTGGCGTGATCGCCACGGGTACAGCGCCTTCGGCTTGGAAGTACAAGCGCTGATCGGCAAAGTTGGCGAACACGATGCCGCCATCGAACACGACGTAGGAATTGCCACCGTACTCGTGCACGCGGGTGCGCACGTTGAAATCAGCAGACGTCAGCTCCGTGAGCTTGCCGTCGCGAAGCCGCATCAGCACCTGTCGGCCGCGTTCCTTCGGTCGACTCTCGCGCCAGTACACATCGCCGCCGGCGATGCGCAAATCGCTCATCGACACGCCAGCTTCTGCAAGGCTTGCCGCGCTGATCGGGCTTGGCCAACTGCCGTACGGTGCGGTGATGCGATCGGTCATTGAGGTTTTCTCCAGGGTTGTGCAGGCCGTGAGAGCGAGGGCAAGTAGCGGCAGGGTGGCGCGCATGGGTCGTCGACGTCGGATGAGTCTGATGAGCCCTCAATAGTCGATGGTCAAATGGGCAATGGTCAAGCTGCGAGTGGCGGACGCGTCGGGCCGATGTGTGGCAGGTGGTTTCAGTCAATGGTGAATAGTCAAAAGTCAATGGGAGAGCGGTCAGCGGCCGGCGTGTGTGGCGTGCATCGGTTTGAGTGGGTAATGGACATGCCTTTCTCTAATCCTTGCCACCCTCGACAGACTTCATGCGTCTGCTTTCCCATTTGCTATTGACTATTGGCCATTGACCCCGGGGCGGAGAGCGACGTCTGGGAACCAAAAGCCATTGACCATTGACGATTGACCATTGACTATCAACCATTCGCTCGTCGCAGCTCTCGCAGTTCGAATGGTCCTCGCCAAAAAGCTCTTTCGCGATCTCTGGCACCTGCGTGGGCAGGTGGTGGCGATTGTGTTGGTGATGGCCAGTGGCATCGCCACCTATTTGATGGCGATTTCGAACCTCGATTCCCTGGTCGAGACGCGCGATCGTTTTTATCGCGAGTACCGATTCGCCGATGTGTTTTCGCACTTGAAGCGTGCGCCGCTGTCACTGGGACAGGACATCGCGGCGATCGACGGCGTGGGCGAAGTGGAGTTGTCGATCCGTGCGCCGATGCGGATTCGGCTGGATGGATTCGCCGATCCGATTCGCGGTTTGTTGATCTCGCTGCCCGATGATGGGCCCAAGCCGCTGAACCAGCTGTACGTGCGCGCCGGGCGCTTGCCGGCGCCCTACGCGCTCGATGAGATCGTCGTCAGCGAAGCTTTTGCCACCGCGCACGGGCTGCAGCCGGGCGCAAGTTTGAGTGCGGTCATCAACGGCCGCATGCAGCCGTTCCGTATCGTCGGAATCGCAATTTCACCGGAGTACGTTTACCAAATTCAGGCCGGCGCGGCGTTCCCGGATTTCAAGCGCTACGTTGTGTCCTGGGCCTCAAGGCGTGCGGTCGAGTCGGCGTATGGCATGGACGGCGCGTTCAATAGCGTCGCGCTGACATTGGCGCCGGGCGCGAGTGGCCGCGAGGTTGTCGAGCGACTCGATCCGCTGCTGGATTTGTACGGCGGCTTGGGCGCGATCGAGCGTAAGGACCAGTTGTCGCATAAATTTCTGAGTGCCGAATTCGATCAGCTGAAAACGATGGCCACCGTGTTCCCCGCGGTGTTCATGAGCGTTGCGGCGTTCCTGTTGAATGTCGTGTTTTCCAGGCTCATCGCCACGCAGCGCGATCAGATCGCGATCCTTAAGGCCTTCGGTTATCGGCATGGCCAGATCGGCGCGCACTATGCCGGCATGGTGCTGACCATCGTCGCGCTGGGGTGCGCGTGCGGCGTAGCGGGCGGTATCTGGTTGGGGCGCATGCTCGGGATTCTGTACATGAGCTTCTATCGCTTCCCATACCTGGATTACGTGCTCGCGCCGAGCGCAGTGTTTGGCGCATTGGCGATTGCGACAGCTGCTGCGGTCATTGGCGGCGCGGTGTCGTTGCGCGCTGCCATTATCTTGCCGCCCGCCGAAGCGATGCGCGCGGAAACGCCAGGGCGCTTCGCACGCTCGCTGCTCGAACGCGCGCTGCCCTCGCGTTGGCTCGATCAACCGACGCGGATGATCTTGCGCAATCTCTCCAGGCGTCGCCGCAAGGCGCTGTTCACCATCCTTGGCATCGCGCTGGCGTCGGGCGTGTTGACCATCGGCATGTTCCAGCAGGACGCGCTCAACTTCATGGTCGATCGCCAGTTCGCGCTCGCGCAACGCAACGATCTGTCGGTCAGTTTCAACGAGCCACGCGGGCGCGATGCGCTGATCGAAATCGCCGGTTTGCCTGGCGTGCAACGCGCCGAGGCGCTGCGCTCATTGGGTGTGCGCTTGCGCGCCGGACCGCGTAACGTGTTGACGGTGCTGGAAGGACTGCCGGCAAACGCCAGCCTGAAGCGCGTGCTGGACGCGAACGGCGCGCCGGTCGCGCCGCCCGAAAACGGCCTGTTGCTCACCGACTATCTTGCCGGCATGCTCGGCGTGGCGCCTGGGGACAGCGTGATCGTAGAGGTACAACAGGGCGCTCGGCAGGTCGTGGAACTGCCCGTGGCCGGCACGGTATCGGAGGCGATCGGCATCGCCGCCTACATGGAGCTGGACGCGCTCAATCGCGCGCTCGCCGAGGGCGATTTACTCACGCATGTGCTGATGGATATCGATCCGCCCGCGCAGGCGGCGCTGTTCGAGCTGCTGGAAGAACGCCCCCAAGTGGCGAGCGTGGGCGCGCGCAAAGTGGCGATCGAGAACTTTTACGACACGATGGCCGAAAGCCTGCTGATCTTCACCGGCATCGCCACGCTGCTCGCCGGGCTGATCGCTTTCGGCGTGCTGTACAACACCGCGCGCATCAATCTGTCGGAGCGCGGCCGCGAGCTGGCATCGATGCGCGTTCTCGGGTTTACGCGCGGCGAGGTGACGTACGTGCTCATCGGCGAACTGGCGATACTGACGCTACTCGCGATTCCCGCGGGTTGGCTTGTAGGTTACGCACTGGCGCAAGTGATCTCAGCAGGGCTGCAGAGCGAGCTGTATCGCGTGCCTGGGTATTTGTCGGCCGCGACGTATGGCAGTTCCACTATGGTCATCTTAATCGCGGCAACCGCCGCCGCCGCAATCGTCGCGCATCGCGTGCGGCACCTCGACTTGATCGAGGTATTGAAGACGCGGGAGTAGCGCTATCAGTGACTTGCGTCGCCGAAGGGGTAGAGCAGCCCTTCTGACTCCGTTAAACTTGCCAGTTATTCAGGGGTGGAGAGCGGCACGATGATGAGATCGTTGTTGGCAGGACTGGTCCTCGGACTGTTCGTGGGGAGCGCACAGGCCGCGATCAATGTCGTGGCCTATTACCGATTAGGCGATGCCGATATCGGCGCTGCGAATGCTCTGCCTGGAGCGGCGCAGACGCTACCGTCGGTTGGCAATCAGCCGCTGGATCGATTCGGCAGCCCCGTCTACAGCAACGAAGGTCCGCCTCGTGGCGCCGTTAGCCGATTGTCGATGCGTTTCGATGGCAGTACCGCGCGATATGCGGGTCCGGTGCTCACCACGGCGACCAACAATGTCGGCATCGAAGCCTGGGTGCGCTCGAATGGCCGCACAGCAAACAACGCCACGATCGCCTACAACGGCAACACCGGCAGCAGCGGATTTGGCTTATTCCGCATTGGTCCGAATTGGGCGTTTCTGCTGGGCGGAGTCGTATTGGGGGGCACTTCTCCAGTGACCACCGATTGGACGCACCTTGCCTTTGTACGCGACAACGGCGTTGGAACGCTCTATGTCAACGGCACCCCCGCGGCGACCACGAACGCGGCGCCTAATCCAGCCGCTGGTAATTTCTTGGTCGGCGGCAATCCGCTGGTCGCCACAGAGTGGTTCGATGGTTTGATCGACGAGGTGCGCCTTTTCACATTCAATCCAGGCGAATTTCAGGTCAGCGACCTCAATCTCGGCCCACAACCGCCGCCCGTCGCAGTGCCGAGCCTTCAGCCCGGCGTGCTGATTGTGCTGGCTCTGGCGCTAGGTCTCATTGGCCTATTGGCCGTGCCGCGCCGCTGAGAGTGATCGCCGTCGTCTCGATGTCGATCACGAGATCGACATTGCGGACGTCGCCAAATCAGCCCTTCTGATGCAATTGTCCGGTCGCGAGAAATTCCAACTCGCGCTCGCTGGGCTGCAGTTGGGCCAAGATCCATCTTGCACGATGTGCCAGATCTGCTTGAACAAGTAGCGCGAAATCGGCTTCGATTCCGCGCTCAAGAGACCGTGGTTCGATTCTGCAGGGCACGCCTTCCGATTCCAGCCAAGCCTGCATCGCTTGAGCCGGCCCTTGGGAGTCGAAGCTGCGGAACATCTGCCAATCGTTCATTCGCAAATCGGAGATCAGCTTGTTGTATGGATGCCCTCAAAGCAACGCCGGATGTACCACCTTGCCGCCGTCGATATTGATGCCGCGCTTGAGTGGTTCGTAGTCGCGCCAATGTCCGCTCGCAAGGCGCATCGTATACGGCAGGATTGCCGCGGAGATGGCCTGGCTGGAGGTTTGCGGCACGGCGCCGGGCATATTGGTCACGGCAAAGTGCGTGACGCCATGCTCAACGTAGGTTGGCGCCGCATAGGTGGTCGGTCGAATGCCTTCCACGCACCCGCCTTGATCGATGGAGATATCGACGATCACGCTGCCCGGTTCCATCGACTTGATCATCTCGGTCGTGACTACGCGCGGTGCGCGGGCGCTGGGGACGAGCACTGCTCCGACGACCATGTCGGCGGTGGCAACTTCGCGCGCCACATAGCTCTCGTACGGATACAGTGCCGTGACGTTGGCGCCGAGCGCCATCATTTGCTCCAGACGATCCGGGCGCTTGTCGAACACCACGACTTGCGCGCCCATCGCTGCGGCGAGCGCAGCCGAATTGCCGCCAGCGGCGCCAGCACCCAGCACCACGACTTTGCCACGTTCGGCAGCCGGCAAACCGCCGAGCAAAATGCCCTTGCCACCTGCCGGTTGATGCAGCAGGTGCGTGCCGACCTGCACCGCGATGCGTCCAGCGATCACGCTCATCGGCGCGAGCAGCGGCAGGCCGCCCTGACCATCTTCGACGCTCTCGAAAGCCACGCCGCACAGGCCAATATCTAGCAGGCGCTTGGTCAGCTCGGGCTCCGGCGCCAGATGCAAGTAGCAGAACAACAGATGGTGCGATTTGAGATGCGACAGATCGCCAGCGATCGGTTCTTTGACCTTGACGATCAATTCGCCCTTCTCATAAAGCGCCGCCGCATCGGGCGCGATTTTGACGCCGACTTTGGTGAACGCCTCATCCAGGAAACCGCTCTTGATGCCGGCGCCGGACTCGATGTACACCTCGTGCCCCGCCCGCACCAGATCGCCGCACGCCGCTGGCACCAGCGCCACGCGGCCTTCAAGGGTTTTGGTTTCTTTCGGCACACCAATGCGCATAACGCCTCCCGGCTGGTTGGAATTTGGCGGCAGTCTAGCGGTTGTTGATGGTTGATGTTCGCCGTTGGTAACGGTCGATCGTCAATGGTCAATGGAGTAGCCCGCGCTTCCGCTCTCCCATTGACTATTCACTGTTGACCGCTCTTCGCATGCGCCCTCCCGACAACGCGACCGACCCCCGCTTTCCCATTGACTATTGACCATGGACTATTGACTACTGCGTTGGGAAATCGACGGTCTGACGACAATGACGCCAAGCATCGAACTTCGCTATTCCCGGCCGCTGATGGCCTTCGGCTTCATCGCCTGTCTGGTGGCTACCGGTCATATCGGTTACGGCGGATTGATCGCATTTGCGCTCTCGGCGATGCTGGGCGCATTCGTCGCTGTGCTGGCTGTGCCTGTCGTCGTGCTGCTACTCTGGTGGGCGTTGAGCGCGTTGCGCGCGATGCTGAATACCGATCCGATTGTCGTCATCGATGCCGATGGCATCACCGACCATCGCCAGGCCCAGGCCTTCGTTCCCTGGGACGACATCCAGCGCGCGCAGTTACTCAACACGCGCGGTGGCGTCGGTATCCACATCCACTTCACTGAGGCCGTGGCGCAAAGTTATGTCGGACAACCGTTCTGGCTATTGCGTATCTTCAATACGCTCACGCTGTCTGGCGATCGTGTGCTGAATCTCGGCACATTGTCGTATCGATACAGAGAGGTCGAGCAGGCGCTCAATCGACTGCATCGGGAGCATCGTGTGCGCACTGCGCGGCAGAACGCCGAGAACGAAAAAGTGATGCGCGAGTTGCGGGAGCGTCAGTCCCAAAGGGGCGCCTTAAGTTAGTCGCTGGGAGCGCCGACGTCCTCGTCGGCCTGCCGATGGGTCGTTCGAAGCGAGCCAGCGAGGACGCCGGCGCTTCCAGGGTTTCCGCGACGATAGGAAATCGAAAGCGCGCTGGGCGCCCTCAGAACCACTCCTCACGCATGGCCAGCGAGCTGTCGTCGCTATCGACGATATTGCACCAATGTGCAATATGGGGCAGTTCGGTAGCGAAAAAGAAGCGGCAGGTTGCCACCTTGCCGGCGACAAAGTCGGCGTCCAGGGTTGCAGCGCTCAGCGCGACGCGTGCTTGCCGCAGCCAGATCCACCCGATGCAAAGATGCCCGAGTGCGTTCAAGTAAAACGTGGCGTTGGCCAGCACGCCGCGCACTTCGCCTGCGGCCATACGCTGGCCGGCGCGCAGAGTGGCGCCCAGGATTTGATCGCGCGCCACTGCTAACCGATCGGCAAGTTCCCTGAGCGGCTCCAGCATTCGCGCGCGGTCGATATCGGCATTGACGACGTCGATCAGCGCACGCAGCGCGGCGCCGTTTTGCATCATTACTTTGCGTCCGAGCAGGTCGATAGCCTGGATGCCGTTGGTGCCTTCGTGGATCGGGTTGATGCGATTGTCGCGGTAGTACTGCTCGACCGGATAGTCGCGCGTATAGCCATAACCGCCCAAGACCTGGATCGCCATTTCGTTGGCGCGCAAGGTGTAGTCCGACGACCAGGCTTTGACGATCGGCGTGAGCAACTCCAGCAACAGGCGGCTCACCTCGCGGCGCGATTCGTCGAACCCCTCGTCCACTAAACGCGCGGCGTACAAAGCCAGCACGTGCGAGCCCTCTGCATAAGCGCGCTGCGCGAGCAACATGCGACGCACGTCGGCGTGCTCGATCAGGGTCACCGGCGGCGAGTTTGGGTCCTTCTGATCGGGATGACGGCCCTGACGCCGTTCGCGCGCGTAATCCAGCGAGTACAAATAACCGGCGATGCCCTGCGCAATGGCGCCCACGCCCACGCCAATGCGCTCCTCGTTCATCATGTGGAACATATAGCCCAAGCCCTGGTGCGGCTCGCCCACCAGTTCAGCGTAACACTCGCCGCTCTCGCCGAACTTCAGAAAAGTGTTGACACTGCCGCGCTGGCCCATCTTGTGGTTCAAGCCTGCCAGCTGCACGTCGTTGCGCGCGCCGCGCGTGCCGTCTGCGTTGACGCAAAAGCGCGGCACAATGAACAAGCTGATGCCGCGCACGCCTGCGGGTGCGCCGACAATTTTCGCCAGCACCAGATGGACGATGTTTTCGCCCAGCTCGTGGTCGCCCGCACTGATCCACATCTTGGCGCCGCTGAGGCGATACGAGCCGTCGGGTTGAACCTCGGCGCGGCAGCGGATATCGGCGAGCGATGAGCCGGCCTGCGGCTCGGACAAACACATGGTGCCGAAGTAACGACCCTCAATGATCGGTTGCGCGTAGCGTTCGATCTGCGCTGGCGTGCCGTAGCCCAGCAGCAAGTTTGCAACGCCCCGTGCCAGGCTTGGATAGGCCACGGTGCTGGCATTCGCGGCGGCGAAGAGCGTATCGCATGCAGTAGTGACCATGAACGGCAATTGCATCCCACCGCGCTCGGCATCGATCGATGCGGCGGTGAACCCGGCTTGGTTGTAGGCCAGCAATGCATCTTCGATTTCCGGGATCAGTTTGACCTTGCCATCGACGAAGGCCGGTTCGTTGAGATCCGATTTGCGGCTGTGCGGCGCGAACTTCTCCAGCGCGATCTTCTCCGCCAAATCCAGGGCCGCATCGAAGGTGTCGCGGCTGTGCGCCGAAAAATGCGGCAGCGCTGTCAGCGCCTCCGCGTCCAGGACATCGTACAGCGCAAAACGCAGATGGCGTGCGTCGTTGATACGAACGGAAACGGCATTGGACATGGAAATCGATCGGCACCAAGGAGGCGCCGATCATCGCCGCTCCGGTGAGTAGATTCCAGCGAGTGCGGGAGCAACCGCAGAGTTGCGCAACAATCTCAAGCCAGCTGCGGAACAGCGCTTTTTGGTACGCGGACCCATGGTCCGCATGCTGGGTCTGGACGCAGCGCCATGCGGACCATGGGTCCGCGTACCAGAGCTGCGGACCGCTCTCAGCGATTCAAGAAGAAGCTGAAAATCATGTCGGCCACGAGAATTGCGCAAATGCTATAGACCACCGCACGCGTGGTCGCGCGGCCGACGCCCTCGGCGCCGCCCGTCACAGAAAAACCCGTGGCCACGCCGATGAGCACAATCAGCACGCCGAACACCACGCTTTTGATCAGGCCCTGATTGATATCCCAGGGTTCGAGCACGATCAGGCACTGGTACAAAAATCCAGTCAGGCTCATGTCGACACTGCCGAGCGCAAACAACGCCCCACCGATGATGGCGAAGAAATCTGCGATCAAGGTCAGGCAAGGCAGCATGATGATGGCCGCGATCATCGGCGGCGCCGCCAGATAGCGGACGGGTTCCACGCCAATCACGCGTAATGCGTCGACTTCCTGCGAGACCACCATCGAGCCGATCCGCGCCGCCAGCGATGATGCTGAGCGGCCGGCGACGACGATTCCGGTGATCAACGGCCCGAATTCGCGCGTCACGCCAATGCCCAAGCCCACCACAATGGCGCTCTCGGCGCCGAAGCGCTCGAGCTGAGCAATGCCATTGATCGCCAGACTCAAGCCGATCGTGACCGCCAGCAGCGACACGATCGGCACTGCATCGACGCCAATCTGCCGCATTTGCTCGAACACCGCCTTGGCGCGCAGCGGTTGCCCGACACGCCAGCCAAAGAACGTGAAGTACAGCGTCTCCACCAGCAAGGCGCCGTAATAGCCCAGCTCCAGCAATGCGGCTTGCGTGCTGCGGCCGAAGGAGGCGATGGCGAGATAGGCGCGGGTCATTGCTGCGGGTTCTTGGTTGTCGGTTCTGGGTTCTTGGTTGGCATCGGGTTCGAGGTGCAAGGTTGCGGTGTTGCCACTCCAACAACCGAGAACCAACAACCAGGAACCCTTACTTCACCGCTTCATCCAGGCTCGCAAAAATCGGGAAGACCCGATCCAGGCGCGCCAGCTCCAATACCGCGTGCACCGGCTTGCTCACCGCGACGAGGTTGAAGCGCTGGCCCTTGCCACGCGCGTTCTGGAAACCTTCGACCAGCGCCGCGATGCCGGAGGAGTCGATGTAGGTGACCTGCGACAGGTCGACCGCAACGGGCCTGGTGGTCGCCAGCGCATCGAGAATGGTCTTGCGCAGTCGCTGCGACCACGACAAGTCCACCTCGCCGCGCACGCGCACGAGCTTGAAGCCTTGTTGGTCTTCGGTGGCGCAGTCGTTTATATCGGTCATGGGGTGCCTACAGGTATTGGGAACAGACTCGCTTGCGGAACGTCAAAAGTCAAAGCTTGGTCAGGGTGGAAAATCCGGTCAATCGTCAACAGTCGATAGTCAATGGGGCAACAGGGGAGAGACGTCATCGCGCAAACTTTTCCATTGGCTATTGACCATTCACTATCGACCGCTTCAAGGCAACCGCTTCACCATCCGTAGGAGATTGCCATCGCCGTCCGGGCGAAGAAAGCGCCATTCGTCCATGACGGTATCGATCAGGTTGATGCCGAGCCCGCCGGGCCGGCATTCGCTCAAATCGCGTGGGCGAATCCGCTCCGGGTCGACTGGGGCGGCGAAATCGCGCAACTCGAAGCGTATCGCACCAGCGTCGAGCCAGAACGACAACTCCACGCGCCCATCGCAGCAGCCGCCATAGGCATGGCGAATCACGTTGGCGACGGCCTCATCGACGCTCAACACCAGGCGTTGACGCTCAACTTCATCGAAGCCCAGGCGCAGTACGACATCGCTGACCGAGCGCCGCATCAAGCGCAAGTTTTCGGGATCGCTCAAGCCGCCGATACCGCCCAGATAGCGCGGCTGCGCATCGTCGTCGGACAGCAGCATCAGCGTGGTGTCGTCGGACAATGCCAGGCGCCGCAGGTGCCCGACCATGGCGCGCACGCGAGCCCGCGGCGAGCCGCCGGCCACGCGTCCAATCAAGGCGCGCACGCCATCCATGCCGATCGGCTTGCGATCGGGGCCGCGCACGTCGGTCACGCCATCGGAGAAGGCATACAGCGAGCCGCCTGCCAGCGCAACGCGATGCGCCTCAAAGGGCTCATCCTTGAGGATGCCCAGCGGCGGACCGCTCGCCGGAATTTCGCGAAACGACTCGCCGCGATGCAGCAATAACGGCGGAAAACCTGCCGAGGCGAACTCGACCATGCTGGTATTGCGGTCCAGATATCCCGCTACCGCGCAAACGAACATGCCCCGCGTGACCGTATCGCACAGTTCTTGATTGACCCGCGCCAGCCAAACGCCAGGTGCGGTGCCGTCCTTGCCCGCCCACCGCAGGCAACTGGATGCGCGCACCATCAGCAGGGCTGCATCCATGCCTTTGCCGGAGACATCGCCAATGCAGAATGCAATTCGACCGTCTTCGATCTCAAAAAAATCGTAGAAGTCGCCGGAGATTTCGCGCGCCGGTAGATTCATCGCCACGATCGGCAGATCGCGGCGCCGCGGCGGCAGCAGTGTCTTCTGCATCTGCCGCGCGAGCTGGAACTCGCGCTTGATGCGGTTTTGCTCGACCAGTTCGCGCGACAGGCGAGCGTTGTTCAAAGCCAGAGCGGTCGGCACCGCGAGCAGGCGCAGCACGTCGGCATCGTGGGTATCGAACAGTGCGCCGTCGCGTTTGTTGAGTACCTGCAGAGCACCGATGGGTCCATTGGCGCTATCGAGCGGCGCACTCAAGATCGAGCGCGAATGAAAACCGCGCTGATCGCCCAGGAAGTCCGGGTCGCGCAACGTGTCGCGCACCAGCTGGACCCGGTTCTCGGCGATCGCGCGGCCGACGATACCTTTGCCGCGTTCGACGCGCAGCCCCACCACGTCGACCGGCCCGGCGCTGGCGCGGCATACGCTGCTGCCGTCCTCGTCGACCAGAAATACCGCCGCCGCTTCGGCATTCATGTACTCGGCGATCTGCGCCACCGCACGCCTGAGCGTCTCGTCGATATCGAGCGTGGCGGCAAACGCGTGCGAGAAGTCGGCCAAAATGCCCACTTCCTCGGCGCCGATGCGGCGTTCGAGGTTTTCTGTAGGCACAGGCGTCGGCAGGCTCACGCTGCAGTTCCGCGCTTGCGCAAGCGGCGCCAGGCCCACATCGATGGGCCGCTGGCGATGTACACCAAGCCAATGACCAGCAGCATCGTTGGCGGATGCGCCGCCACGGGAATGATCGCCAGGATCGTCAACAGCACCCAAAAGAACGGCACGCGCTCGGGCCACACTTTGAAGCTGTAGTAAGGAATGCGGCTGACCATCAGCAGCGCCAGCGTCATCGTCAGAATTAGCGCAAACCAGCGTGTGCCAGCGCCGAACACCGAAAAGTCTTCCATCGCCCAGACGAAGGCCATCAACGTGCCCGCAGCGGCCGGACTGGCGAGCCCGGTAAAGAAGCGCTTATCGCCGGTGCCGGCCTGGGTATTGAAGCGTGCCAATCGCAATGCCGCGCAGGCTGCGTAGAGGAACGCGATCAACCAGCCAAGTTTGCCTGCGAAGTTGCCATAGGCGCGCAGATCCGCCAGCGCCCACATGTACACGATCAGCGCTGGCGCGAGGCCAAAGCTGATCAGGTCTGAAAGCGAGTCGTATTGCACGCCAAACTCGCTTTGCGTGTTGGTCATGCGCGCCACCCGGCCGTCCAGCCCGTCGAATAATCCGGCCACAAAGACCGCAATCACGGCCGAGACGAATTGCTCATTGATGCCAGCGACGATCGCATAGAAGCCGCTGAACATTGCGCCGGTGGTGAGTAGGTTCGGCAACAGATAAATGCCGGGCGGTCGGCGCTTCTGCTCAGTGTCTTGATCGGTCATGCGTCGAGTAACGCCCAGCTTAAGAATGTGGGCATTGTATCGCCACGAACCCATGCTGTTGTCGTAAGCTTTCATCCATCGCGTTCCCAATACGAATCAAGGAGCTTGCAATGCGAATCCTGGCTGCCATGGTGTTGGCCTTGTTTGCCGCCGGCGCAGTTGCGCAGAATGCGAAGAAAGAAGACGCCGCCGCTGGCAAGGTCTACAAGTGGACCGACGAGAACGGCACCGTGCACTTCTCGCCCAAGCCGCCGGAAAGCAATCAGGCCGAGGAGGTCAAGCTGCGGGCTGCGCCGCCTGCACCGCCGGTGGCTGCGGAGACCAAAGGTGAGCAGACACGTGCAGAGCAAAACGCGCAGCGTTGCAAGCAGCACGAGGCCAACCTGAAGTTGCTGCAGGAGCAACCGACGCTATCGATCGAAGAAAACGGCGAGAAGCGCATCATGACCTCCGAGGAGCGCGATCAGCAAATCCGCATCGCTCGTGCGGCGCTGGAGCAATGCAAGGCTGAGAACGTGCCCGTTTCAGGATCATGATCCCGTCCGGCCGCGCGCGCGTGCTTGTTGGTGCGCGGACCCATGGTCCGCATGCTGTGGCCTGCGGCGCGGTACGGGGTGGCCTGTCCTTGTTCCAACAGCGTGCGGACCATGGGTCCGCGTACCCAAAGCGTGCGGACCATGGGTCCGCGTACCCAAAGCGTGCGGACGATGGGTCCGCGTACCAAAAGCGTGCGGACCATGGGTCCGCTAAGCAGAGATGATCGCGCGCATTCACCAACGGGGCGGAGCAGGCGCCATTTTTCTTCTGGTGCTCATCCTCGCTGCCGCCGCTTTCGTCTGGTGGCGTTTCCTCCCCGATTCGCTGCCCAGAGAAGTGCGCAAGGTGGCTCCGCCCTCGCCGGTGGCGAGCCCGGTTCTGTACAAGTGGAAGGACGCAAACGGTAGGCTGCACTACACGGACGTTCCGCCGCCGGATCGACCGTACGAGAAAGTGCAGATCGATCCCAACACGAATGTGCTGCCCTCGGGCGTGGGGCCGGTACCGAATTGAGCGCACGATAGCGCTGTTGCAGAATTCGGGTGTGGACGCGGATGCAGCAACTCTGCCGCGAAGACATTCGCTAGCCAAGATCGCACCCTAATGCGAAAAAGCGCCAGCTTCGATTGCGTAGAGTCGCTACCGATCTAACCTGAGCGCGCCTTGATCATGGCATCGGCGTACTGATAGGCCATTTTTGCCATGCCGTCGACCGAAAGCGGCAATACCCCTGGGGAGCGCGGCGTCGGAATCAGTCCGACCAAAGCTTGACCAGCAAACATATCTCGAAGTGCCGTCAGATCGGTCGTATCGACCTTTAGGCCATTGGTTGGGGTTGGGCTTGGTACGCTTGCATGACCATGGCTCATGGTGTGGCTCCGTCGGGCGCCACACCATACGCGCTAATTCGGTCGCGAGAGCTACTCAAACCCATTGCGGAACAAATCGTCGTTGCCGCCCTGCGGCAACGGCCACACCCATGCGCCACGCGAGCGGGTCCACACAGCGAGCGTGGTGAAGCCGCGATCGATGGTCATGTCCCAGATCATCACGTTGGGCAGCCCGGCGTGCTTCTGCCATACCACGGGGTTGGCTTCAACGTTGTCCGTGTAGTAGAGCCCCCAGTCGGAACCGGCGAAAACTTGCGTGGGGCGATGTGGGTTGACGATGACGCTGTTGACCGGAATGTTCGGCAAGTTACCCGACACATCGCGCCACACGAAGCTGGCGCAGTTGACGGTACATTTGACCTGGAACACATGGCCCGGGGTGGTTGGTGTGTTTTGATCGAAGCCGGCCATCACCGCGTACCCGATCAGTGGGTCGACCGGGTCAGTGGCAACGTCGAGAACGAAACGATTGGGTAACACCGTGTTATTTCCGCTCTACGCTAGAGCTTTTCGCAACAGTTTTTGGCGTTGCCCCCTTTCGCACTTGCCAGCACCGCGAGCATCGCCACATCCCCGCGAATCGAGGAATATCAGTATTTGCAACGCCATCCCATCGCGATGAGACTTGTCTCATGCGGCAGTGCTGAAGTCGATTTCGTTGGGGATTGAGATGATGTATGTGACCACCTTTTTCACTGAGAGCGCAGGCGATGGACTTCAAAGTGCCGGAGCGCGGCGCTACTGATTAACCTGCGACGGACTTGCCAGATGTGTGCGGCAAGTCGCGATCTAGCGTTAAGACCGTCAGAACGTGTCCCTGAAACGTCTTGTCGACGTCATGACTTTGTGGAAGCCTTTTATACACGTGCAACGATGGGTGAATGGCTCATGCGAACGTTCGTTTCGATTGTTGTGCGGTCCGTATCGGAGAGTCTTAGTAACTCATTGCGGTTGTTTGCCCCCGCCACTACGTCAACGAGCCGTCGTTGGCTGCAACGGAGCGCAATCCTGTTTGCGGTCTCAAGTCTGCTGTTCGCCAGCCTAGCGACCGCGTGCCCATTCCCAGGCGGTCCGACGCCCTGTCCGTCGGATTGTGCAAGTCAAGGCGGGCACCTGCATTGCACTGCACCGATCATTGAGAAGGAAAACTCGAACCAACCGGCGGACGGGCAACTTTTTCAATATGGTTCTTGCCATGACGTAGCGGGCTTTTGCTCGCACCGTGCTACTTCGTGTTGCACGTCCGCAGGCAGTCCACTCGCTTGGCTTGGGTGCGATTCGCTGGGCGAGTGTCGTCAAAGCGACGCGCCCGGGGGGTTGCCGAAACTGCCGTTCGGTTCTTGGGGTGACGGGCTGAGTATGTCGACAGAAGAAATGATGATCGACCATACGACCCGATACGCAATCGGAATTACCCAATGCAATGTCAATCCATGCTTGTACACAACTACAGATACTGGATGGGGCGCAACGGTACAAAGTAGCAACTGCTTTGACGGGGGTCCAACTTTCAAGTTCGGCATCTTGGCTCGCGACCACCGCGCTATCTCTTATTCTGGCCAGTCTCGAAATCAGGCGGGTATCTGTCAGTTCCCGTTTACCAAAGACTTTAAGCAAATGAGGATAAGGAAGGTCGTCTGCCCTCCCGGCTTCACCGCCGACTCGGCACAAACCTTCTGCTATCGCGACAACTCACTGCAATGCCCGATCACCGACAAACCCGTCGCGGTTGACATTGGTTCGAAGCGCTGGACAATGCCGTTGTCCGATTTCCCGCAGGCTTTTGGCGGCTTTAGTTTCTTTTACAACTCAGCAGGCTTGATGTCGACGGTCGCGCGCGGCGAGGACGTCAACGACTACTGGAGCTGGTCTTTCGGCGAACGCCTGGAGGTATTCCAAGGCCAGGCAACCATCGGTCGAATCCGCGAAGCGGACGGTACGATCCGCTACTACAAACTCGATGGCACGGAACTCGCCAAGCGCGATGCCGTCGTCAGCACATTAACGCGCGTGCCGACGTCCGGCACGTTCCAGTACTGGGAACGCCGCTGGTCGAACGGCAACAGCGAGCGCTTCGATGTGGATGGCAAGCTGACGATGAAACGTCTGCGCGATGGCAGTTCGGTTACGCTAAGCTATACCAGCGGCAACCTCACGCAGATCACCGATCAAGCAGCGCGCGGTCTGACCATCGTTTGGACCAACGGCCGGCCGTCGCAGCTCACGCTGGCAGGTCAGTCCGTGGCAACCATGACCTACGTCAATGGGACACTCACCGGGCTGCAGGCCGGCGCCGTCGTTCAAAACTATGCTTATCAGGCGCCATCGAACGGATCGCCACGTATCCCGTATCTGCTGACCGCCGTCACCGCCAACGGCAATCTGCTGGCGAGCTTCCAGTACGACGGTTTGGGGCGCGTCACGCGCACAGCGCTGAAGGATGCGCCGACCACCGAAACCGCGGTCCGTCTGTTTGCTTATCCGACGGCACTGCGAACGCGCGTAACCACTGAGCTTGGCGCGCAGATCAACTATGACTTCCTGCAGGTGGGTAGCGCACGGCGTTTGAGCGCCGTCTCCAACTTGTGCCCATCGTGCGGGTCGTCGACTAATCAATCGATGGTGCTGAACACGGACGGTTTGCCCTCAACAACTACCGACTTCAAGGGCACCGTGACGGAACTCGGCTACGACAATGAGCAGCGGGTCACCACGCGCATCGAAGCCCGAGGCCTGGATCAGTCGCCGGCACAACTCGTCAGCAACGAGCGCAAGACCGAAACCACCTGGCATCCGGGATGGCGCGTGCCGGCCAGTGTTTCTGTTTTCTCGTGCAGCGCGCCGCTTACCACCAGTCAACCCTGCACGGTCGCCAGCTCAACGCGTTGGACGTTGGAGACGGTGACCAAACACGCCATCAACACGCGCGGTCAGATTGAGGCGACGTGCCGCATCGATCCGGCGATCATCACCAATCCTGCAGCGTTCGTCTGCAGCACAACGCCCAGTACGCAAGCCGGATTGCGCCAAACCATCAATGATTTCTGCGATACAACGGACGCCGATTGGAACTCTGCAACATGCCCGTTCGAAGGGTACTTGAAGTCCACGAACGGCCCGAGAACCGATGTCGCGGACGTGACAACGCGCACGTATTACAGCGCCGATCATCCGAGCTGCGCGTCGCAGCCGGCAACGTGCGCGTACCGCAAAGGCGATTTGCGCTACATAGACAACGCCTTGGGCCATCGCTCCGAGTACGTGGAGTTCGACAGCGCCGGGCGCCCGCTGCGCCAGAAAGACGCCAACGGCGTGCTTACCGATCTCGCATATGATGTGCGTGGGCGCTTGCTCAGCCGCACTGTCCGCGCCAATAGCGACGGTAGCCCCAGCGCGAACGATGCGATCACGCGCATCGAATACGAGGCGTACGGCGAAGTCAAACGCGTAATCCAACCGGACAACGTCGGTCTGGAGTACTGCCGCGATCAGGCGCATCGCATCAAAGCGGTGGTTCAAACCACCTTCGCCAGCGCAACGCGCTGCAGCAACGGCGCACCCGTCGCCGGCAGCGAGGCGATCGTGTACACACTGGATGCAGCCGGCAACCGCACGAAAGAAACCACGCTCGACATCACGGGTGCCACGAGGCGTCTGATGGCGCGGCAGTTCAATACCTTGGGTCATTTGCAGGCGATCGTGAATGCGGCGCAAGCGAACCAAAGCAATCCCACGATCAAGACCTCGTTCTCCTACGACCCCAACGGTAACTTAGACCTGACCACCGACACACTCGGTGCGCTGCCGCGCGTGGACGACAACGACTACGATCCGTTGAACCGATTGATTCGCTCCATCCAAGACAAAGACACAACTGCCGTGCCTGGCAACGTCGAAATCGGCGCAACGGTGGAGTACCAGTACGACGCGCGCGACAACCTTCGCCGCGTGCTCGATCCCAAGCTGCTTCCCACCGACTACGTGTACGATGGGCTGGACAACCAGACCGCGCTGGTCAGCCCTGATACCGGCACCACAAGTTTCACGCACGACAAAGCCGGCAACATCCTAATCAAGACCGACAATCGCTTGGTTCAAAGTATCCACAGCTACGATGCGCTCAACCGCCTCACCGCCATTGTCTATCCCAGTGACACCACGCTCAATAAAGCCTTCTATTACGACGTATCGCAGGCGGACTGCCAACCCAGCGAGAGCTTCGCGGTGGGACGAATGGCGCGTATGACCGATAAGACGGGCGAAACGCGCTTTTGCTACGACCGGCGTGGGAATCTGACGCGCAAAGTCCAACAGAACACACTGTTTCCCGCAACGCAAACCGTTCAATATCAGTACAACCTTGCGGATCGCGTTGTCGGGATTACATACCCATCAGGCGCAGCATTAACTTACTCGCGCGACACGCAAGGCCGTATCAATGGAGCCAGCGTCGTCATAGATGGATCAACAATCGCACTAGTAACAAGCGTTTCGTATCGACCGTTCGGGGCAATGTCCCAACTGTCGTTCGCGAATGGACAGACGCTCACAAAGACATGGGATCAAAACTATTGGCCTCAAGCCGTAGGCGGCAGTGTTTTGGACTACGGCTTCTCTGTGGACAACCGCGGCAATATCACGCAGGTCGCAAGTTCTTCAGAAGGCACTCAAAACCTTGCATACGATCGGCTGGATCGCCTGACACAGGTATTGAATCAGAGCAGCGCTTCGATAGAAGAGTTTACCTACGACAAGACGGGTAATCGCGAGAGCCACAGGGTCGGTTCGCAGCCGTTGGTTGATTACACATACGGTCTGAACAGCCACAGGTTAGAAGAAATCGGCGATAAAGACGGCGCAAGAGTCTATGACGCCAACGGAAATACTATTTCAGGCCATCTTCCCCAGCGCGAGGCAGTGTATTCAGCGGAGAACCGGTTGTCAGGGATCGCCTCCGGTGAGGAGTCCTACGTGATTACCGACCAATGGCTCTACAACGGGCTCGGAGAGCGGATCCAAACGCAAGTCGTGGGATCAGTGGTGTTTCTGGGCATAAGCGCGTACGTATTCGATCCGAATGGGCGTGTGCTCTCAATGTTTCAGCCGGGGGCCACAGGGCTACCGACCAATATGCAGAAAACTGGCGTTCCGGAAGTTTTCGACGAAGTAGTATGGTTTGACGACCAGCCCGTCGCTAGAATGCGAAAACAGGCGATCCCTCCACCGTTCGGATCCGCGCCGGAGTTGAGTATTGAAGCAGTCCATTCGGACCACCTGAATACACCGCGCGCACTTGCGACCATCCAGCAAACGGGGGCGGCGCCAGGTGCTACCACTTGGCGCTGGAGTATCAATCAAAGCACGGCAGAAGGATCCAATGTCTTCGGTGCCTCAAGGCCGAACGAAGATCCCGACGCAGATAACGGGTTGAATCGATTCGATCTCAGATTCGCTGGACAACTCGCTGATCCAAGTTCAGGTCTAAACTACAACTACTTCCGGGACTATGAGCCTGGCACGGGACGGTATGTTGAGAGTGATCCGATCGGGCTGCGGGGGGGGCTGTCGACCTATGGCTATTCGAGACAAAATCCCGCTCGTTTCGGTGATCCGTTGGGCCTGTTCGCGATCGACAAGAGCTGCGACTACTGTCAATACGACGAGAACCAGTATTATCGAATTCAGCGCGAAGCGGAATCGGATTGCTTGACCGTATCGATGAGCGTTGCAAATTGGGCGCTTGCTAGATGTATTAGTGAGCGTTGCGAGAAATCAGGAGTAATAAAGTGTGATGGCCCGGGTTGCAGGCCGACCTGGGCCGGGTATCACAACGTTTCGGTCATTGCCGGGGTTGTCCAGGATAATCCGGAGATCGTAATCTGCATTAAGGACAGAGATCCAACCTTCTACGACTATTCCGGCGCCGTAGCGCATGAGTTCGCGCACAGCTGCGGATGGCGTCACGGTATGGGCGGAGTTCCGCGAGATCCCGGCAATTTAGGACCTACGAGATGATCCGTGTCATTGCCTTGGCCGCCGCCTTCGCCTTTCAGTCAGAAACGCATTTTGGCGGTGAAATCCCATTTAGGATTTCGGGCAGAATCGAGGCTGCAGATAAGTCCGTGTATCGTTTCGAAATATCACAGTCAAGTGAATCAGAGTTTCTAATCCGCGAACGGACAGGTAGAGGTTTTATTCCAAATGGCGGCAGTTTTTCTGAACTGCTGTTTTTAGTTTGGGGTGGTGAATGTAGCCAGCCATTATGCCCCGATAAGCTGGTTGTGAAGGTAACTCTTTACAGGGATGAAGCCAGCTGCAAGTCATGGGAAGTCGATCTAAGCGCTATTCGCGACCCAAGCCACTTCGTACTTGATGCTGGGACACTGCAGTGTGGTTAACTTTCGGAAGCAATTCTGAGCTAGGGCGAGTCTTCCACCTGTTTAACAAGCCTCGCCGTTGCGACAATCCTGACCTAAACTTCGACTACTACTCGAACCCATTCTGGAACAAGTTGTCAGTATTCGTCGGCAACGGCCACACCCACGCCCCGCGCGAGCGGGTCCAAACAGCGAGGGTGGTGAAGCCGCGATCGATGGTCATGTCCCAGATCATCACGTTGGGCAGGCCGGCGTGCTTTTGCCAGACCACCGGATTGGCCTCGACGTTGTCCGTGTAGTAAAGACCCCAATCGGAGCCAGCAAATACTTGCGTTGGGCGATGCGGGTTGACGATCACGCTGTTGACCGGGATGTTTGGCAAATTGCCCGACACGTCGCGCCAAACGAAACTGGCGCAGTTGACGGTGCATTTGACCTGGAACACATGGCCTGGAGTGGTGGGCGTGTTCTGATCGAAACCGGCCATCACGGCGTAGCCGATCAACGGGTCTACCGGGTCGGTCGCAACATCAAGTACGAAGCGATTGGGCAGCACGGTGTTATTGCCGGTGACATTAACCCAGGTGGCTGAATTAGCGATGTTCTGGCCCATGTTGAAGCCGTACCAGACGTTGCCGTCGTTGGTGCCGGCAATGGCGACGCTTGGGTCGCTGACAGCGTAGACCGTTTGATTGATGTGGGAACGGTCTGCTAGCGTGCCTTTGGTCAGATCGGGACTATTGGGCAGCCAGCTGGAGGACGGTACTCCACCGCTCACCGATTCCCAGACGCGACGGGTACCATGGATGATTCGACCACATCCAATGGCTGACGGACAACCCGTGGTTTCACCGCCGTGGAGATATAGATCAAAACTCGTGATGAACGGGCGGCCCTCGGCCAAGGATGTAAATGCGCTTGGCGAAATCGATACTCCTTCGGCACCGACGCCATTGCTAGCGCTGCTAGATGCGATGATCACTCCGTTCTGACGTGTGTAGTACCAGCGCTGTTGCAGACGGGGCTCAATGGCGCCCCAAAAACCATCCGAGCCGTCGGCTCGAACTTGCCAAGATTGCGGGCCAATGCTGCCAGCTGGCCACGTCGACACCATGCAAGCATTGTCTTGCGCGCCGCCTACGGCACCCACGTTCGCGGCGCTATTGAAGTTGGGCGTAATGCCGCCGGAATAGAATTCGATTGTATTGAGCGTGGCGTTCAGCGATATCCAGGTTGGTGTCGTCGCTAAGGCATTGGCTGAGTAATACACTCCACCATCGGTGCCGATCAGCAGCCGATTTGGGTCGCCCTGCACGAACGCGAGCGCATGATGATCCACGTGCGGGGACGTGCCAGTGCTGATAAAGCTGCCGGCGCCGTTGGTCGAACGATAGGTTCGAAAAGAACTTAGAAACAAGTTGTTGGAGTTGGTCGGATCGACCAACATCCCAGCGTTGTACCAACTTTGCGCTGAGCCGCTGATGTTGCCGATTCGCTGCGACCAAGTTGCGCCGCCATCGGTGCTGCGCCACACGCCGAGAATGACATGCTGCATGCCCTGTAGAGGAATCTGCGCCACTTGCGCGTAGATCACGTTCGGATCGGACGACGATACGGCGAGATCGATACGCCCCAACTGATTACCAGTGATGGGCGGCCCGGCGTTGAATGGCACACCCAGAGTTGTGCCCGCAGGCCAGCCATTGTCGGGCCGCGACAGCGTGGTCCAATCGGTTGGGCAGCCATTCGCGGGCACGGTTGCGCGGTAGACGCCGTTGGCGCCGTTCAAATCGATCCCGGTTTGGACGGTGCTTGCGAAGCCACGCGTACCGATGGATGCAATCAATCGCGTTGAAGTGCCAAGATCGGTCAGCGCCAGACCAGTTACGTCTTGCCGCTGATTGGAGAAAGCATTCGTCAGGCAGGGCCCTGTCCAGGTATCGCCGCCGTTGTAGGACATGTACAGCCCGGTCTTGGCGCCAACGATGACAATGTTGGAGTTGTTCGGATCGACCTCTACCTTGCCGATAGCTTGATACTGCGGCGGCGCATTGACGTTCGGCGCATAGAACGGATTGAACACATCGGCGCCCTTCACGGTCCAGGTCTCTCCGCCGTCGATCGACTTCAGCAACCCGTTGGAGCCGAACGAGAAGGAACCGAAGCGCAGATCGCCAGTGCCTGCATACAGCACATTGGGATTATTCGGATCGATCGCCATCGCGCCGATGGCGATCGATCCGAATAATCCCAATGTGC
>ERZ1066125.61-NODE-61-length-91581-cov-30.629941_pt1 | contig 91581 bp, 65 predicted proteins | sample MGYA00382772_ERZ1066125 | MGnify/ENA primary metagenome ERZ1066125 (study PRJEB33369, sample SAMEA5778355) | biofilm metagenome | biome: Industrial cooling water; feature: Water cooling tower basin; material: Biofilm | place: United Arab Emirates | collected... | reverse complement strand
CGCTTGGTTCAAGTTTTGCGGGTATTCCATACAGTGACCTGAAAACCGATCTAGGATCACGAGCGTGCGTCTTGGAATGTTTATGACCGTTGCAATAAGGACAACACCAGGCCAGTTCATCGGCTGAATTTCCTGCGCCTTGAACTCGCGGTAAGACGTGGTCGCAAACAAACGGGGCTGAGGAAAATTCCGCCGAATGGCGGCAGTATTCGCAACGATTGCGCGCCCGATCCCGGACAATTCGTCGAATGGTACGCGGGATTGCCGGGTCAGCCATCTCCGCCGCCTTTCCAACCAATTTCATCCATGATTTGGCGGACAGGTTGGCGACGCAGTCTGGATAATTGAGCCAAAGCTTCGACACGCCGGACGCTGATTTGCTCAGCCTTCCGCGCCAAATTCAGATACTCCTCTTGCTCCGACGTGGTCAATGTTTGTTGCTCACTTTTTACGAGCAAGCGGTTGAGACGGCGTTTTTCCGTTGTCGATAACGATTCCCTGGTTGCTTCAATCAGCGAGGTTTCCTCTGCTTCGAGATGTCCGTTTCGCCGCTGCTCGATGGCAAGACGCTTTTTGAGTTCGCGCAGTTCATTGGGCGGAAGCTGCTCAATGGCGGCCAACAAACTCTCGACGGTCAATTGAACGGTCATTTGTATTGTTGACATAAGTTACTACCTCTTCTGAAGCCATCGTAAGCGATCAATTGACCGGCTTCAAACTTTTAATCCTAATCCCAAAACTTCGCGGCAGTATTTGACGCTGCGTTCCAGTTCGGCTTTCTGGAATTCCTGTTCGGCCAGTTTGCGATCTTTATCCGCCGGAGCTTTGAATGGCGCAATCGGTTTTCCGGCTTTGGCCATTGTCGTGAAGCCCAGAAATTCTTTGGCGCGAATGTCGCCGTAATCTTTCCAGAATTCTTCCTGTTTGAACGGGTAAGGCCGAATCGCGCCGGAGATGATTTCCAGTTGCACCGCAACGCCGGGACACAGCGCGGCAAAACGATCAAAGTATTTTTGCCAATCCACCTGCCCTTCGCCCATCGCCGTCCAGCCAGCGTTTGCGCCTTCCGCAGTTTCCCAAATCATAGAATCTCGAATTCCAGTTGTAGCGGCGTATGGCCCCAAAACTTCCAGATTCCGCATCGGGTCTTCCAGCGTCCAGGTGGCGTTGCCGGAATCCAGCGTCGCGCCGACGAAATCGCGCCCGCACTCTTCGATCAAGTTGGCCAATTGCCACGCTTGCATATCGCCCGCGTGATTTTCGATGGCGATTTTGACGCCGGCATCTAGTGCCTGAGAGCGAACGGCTTTGCAAACTTTGATCGTGTCTTTCCAACGCGCGGGCAAACCGCCGGGCAGTTTGCGGTCATCCGCCGTGCCTTGGTAACAGCGCGCGACTTTCGAGCCGAGCGTTTTCGCCACGCGGATTGTCAGCAACAAATGCTCTTCCGCAGTTCCAAAACGCGGGCTGAATGATTTCGCCGAAGGGCAAATGCTGCCCGTGCCCGCCTGAATTTCAATGCCCAGATCGTCGGCTTTCTTCTTCAAGTCCTTCAGATACTTTTCGTCGTGGCTTTCGTAAACGTCCAGATCGGAAAACAGCACGGTGTCTACGTTCAACTTGGCGGCGTATTCCAGCAGTTGCGGAGCTTTCCAGCCCATGGCGCGAATCGAAAAATTGTCGAAGCCGAGTTTGATGTTGCGACGTTTGGTTTGCGAGATGGCGAGCATAGGAACCTCGATGGTCGCTGCGGCAGTCGTTGCTGCCAGCGATTGAATGAATTGGCGACGTGAATTCATGGGAACCTCAATTGAAAGTGGATTGGTTTTACGGAAGCCGGTTTATGACACGGAGTCGCTTGATCTGTCCAGATTGCAGAGCTTTGTGGTAAACACTTCGGCATGCCTGAACTTCCTGAAGTCGAAATGGTCGCGCGGCATTTGCGAGGATTGATTGCCGGGCGAACCATCGTCAAAGCTCAATTGTTGCGCGCCAAACTTGCGCCGGAAACTTCGCCGCGCCAGTTTGCCACGTGGATGAAAAATGTTCGCGTCAAAGACGTCACGCGGCGTGGCAAACACATTCTGGCACACCTTTCCAACCGACGAACCTGGATTACGCATTTGCGAATGACCGGACGATTCATTCACGTGGACGCCGACGAAGCTCCGCCGCCGCACACTCACGCGGCGTTCTGGTTGGACAACGGACGCAAGCTGCTGTTTGCCGATCAGCGACATTTCGGAATGATGCTGGTGGTCAAAACTTCTGAACTGGATTCAGTTTCGCATCTGAGCAAACTCGCGCCGGAACCGTTCGATGCTGCGTTCAACGCCGAATATCTTCACGAAACGCTTCAGCGCAGCAAGCAGGCGATCAAGCTGTTTTTGCTGGATCAAACCAAAGTCACAGGGCTGGGCAACATTTACGCCGCCGAAGCCTTGCATCGCGCGAAGATCAACCCGCAACTTTCGGCCAACAAACTTTCGCGGTTGCGTGCCGAAGCATTGCACAGTGAAATCGTCGCCGTGCTGGCCGAGGCGATTGAAGCAGGCAGCACGCTGGAAACCGATCCGCGCGAAGTGTATGGCCGTTACGGCGACGGCGCTTACGAAGATAGTTGGCAGGTTTACGAACGCGAAGGTTTGCCATGTCTGACTTGCGGCGAAGCGATTCAGCGGCTGGCGCAAGGCGGACGCTCGACTTACTTCTGCCCACGATGCCAGAGATGAGGTAGAATCGCGGCGATTTTTGACGGCGAAAGGAGAGTAACTGTGACTGCATTAGCAAAACGAAAATACACTGTCGAAGAATACATTGAATTGCTGAAGAATTCCGACGAACGCTTTGAGTACTTCAATGGTGAAATCTTTTCGATGGCGGCAGGCAAGGTTGCTCACGAAGACATTGCGTCAAACCTGATTTACAGCCTGAGAGATAAGCTGAAAGGTCTTAATTACCGAATTGCCGGTGGCAATTTGGCAATTAAGACCGTCAAGGCCTGGCCGTTTCGGTTGCCTGATGTCAGCGTAGTTTGCGGCGAACGGATAATCGAAGAAATGCAAGGCATTGATATGCTGGTCAATCCGACGTTGATAATCGAGGTTTTGTCGCCAACCACGAAAGGGTATGACCAGGACGCGAAGTTTTTGGCTTATCAGGCAATCGAAAGTTTCAAAGAGTATTTGCTCGTTTCTCAAAACTCCCCGCACGTCATCCAGTATGTTCGTCAACCCAGCGGCAAATGGCTGCGTTCGGACATTATCGGACTTGAGAGCACAGTAGAGTTGGAATCGGTGGGAGTAACTTTGTCGCTAGGTGAGATTTACTGGATGGTCACATTTCCCGATCCGGAATCGCCAGTTGTTGGTTCGCCGCAAACCTGATGAGAACAGTTGTTCACAGTTTCCTATGCAGCTTATGATTGTCCCCGTTCAAGCGGTGGGAACAAATTCAGAACAAAACTTTCGAGGTCGTCGTCTGTTGCTGGCATGAAAAATCGCCCCTCTTCGCATTTGTTGTTGCTGGTTTTGCTGGTGGTGTTGGACGCACTGGCGTATCTGGCCATTTACCGGGCCGGTGTCGCGCGCGGATTTTCGCCGTCGGTGTTGCTGGCATGCCGCGATCTGGCGTTGTTTTTGCCGATTTTTTTCGTCTTCATCTGGCTGGCGCGACGGCACAAATACGCGGGCGATCTGACCTTGTTTACCGTTGCCATTCTGCTCTTCAGCATAGGTCAGTTCACGCAATATCGTTTGTTCACCGACCCCGAATACGCCGCCGGAAATCGCGCCGAAGTCCGGCAGGCGCGGCTGGCCAAAGCCCGCGTGCAGCAATACAAAAGCATCAATCAGTTTTACGACGCCGAAAAGAAAAAAGCTCTGTTCGGCGATCCGAACTTTCAATTGCAAACGACGGCGCCCGCCGACACCAATGCGCCGCAATACTGGACGCTCAGCCGAATTTTCACTTCGACTTCGACTTTGATTCCGCTGATGGCCTTTGTCGGTTTTGCGCTGGCCTTTGCTTTCATACGCCGCGATGATGTTTTACTGCTGTTGCAACGAAACAGTTTTCTGATTGGATTGCTGACGACGCTGCCGTTCGCTTTTATCGCCATTTTTCTTTCGGAACGCGGAAAGTCGCTGGGCAATACGACGCCGTGGGAACCGGTGAAAATCACCTTTTTGCTGAGTTACGCGGGGATTCTGGCCGACCATTATCGCAATCTGTCGCGGACTCATTGGGGCATTCCGCCATGGCGATTCGTGCTGCCGTTTTTGCTGGTGGCGGCGTTGCCGATTGTGCCGTTCTTTGCCTTGCAGGATTTCGGGCAGATGCTGGTTTTTCTGGGCGCGTATGTCACGTTGTATGTCGTCGCCGTGCGCCGATTGCCGCAAGTGACGATTGCAATCGGATTGATGGCGGCGCTGCTCGTCGTTTCGATTTTTGCCGCTGGCGTATACAACACCGTCGTCAATGTCTTCACAGACGGCGCGGAAGTCGGCACAGTTCAACGAGTCAAAAACGTCGTCAGCGAAGGCGTGCCGGATCGCATCAAACAACGATTTTATTTGTGGCGTTATGGCGGCATCGCGCCTGATACCGAAGAGCACGAATGGTGGGCGAAAGAGAAAGATCGCATCCCCGGCAACACAGACGAAGAAAGGTGGTACAACAAATACGCTTTTCAACCTTTGCAGGCCCTGTTCGGCATCAGCGACGGACGGTTGTTCGGCGCAGGCCTTGGCAAAGGGCATCCTGAAACTGTGCCGATTGCCGATTCGGATTTCATTTATGCCGTCGTCGCCGAAGAGATGGGAATTGTGGGCGGAGCGATCATCATTTTCGCCTTCATCATCATTGTCGTTGCCGGAATGCGCACAGCCATCGAAGCCCGCGATATGTTCACCAAACTGATTGCCGCCGGCATCACTGCGTTTCTTGGTTTTCAGGCCATAGTCAATATCGGCGGCGTGTTGAGAATGTTGCCGATGACCGGCATCACCTTGCCTTTCATCAGCCACGGCGGCTGGTCGTTGATTACCAGCTTTTTTATGTTGGGAATGCTGATGGCGATTTCACACAGGAACAATGTAGTCGGGAGTCGGGAGTCGGGAGTCGGGAGTTAATTCAGTTACCGACTACTGTCTACTGACTTCCGACTACTCTCAGAAAATGAAAGTTACCGTCGGACAAATCACGGATAAAGGCTTGAAGCGCCAGGCGAACGAAGACAATCTGCTGGCGTTGCCCAGCCGAGGTGTGTTCATTGTCGCCGATGGCGTGGGCGGACGACGTGGAGGCCAGACTGCCAGTCGCACGGTTGCCGAAGTGTTTGAAAAGGTTTTCACCGGGCCGCAGCCGCTGTCGAACAGCGATTTGCCGATGGAGGATTTGCGGCGACTGGTTCACGAAACGATTGATCTCTGCAACCAGAAAATCTACACCGAAGCCGAGATGAATCAGGAACTGGACGGAATGGCGACGACGTTGGCGATGGCGGCGGTCAGGGAAAATCGCGCGATTGTCGCGCACGTTGGCGACAGTCGCGTCTATCGCTGCGACGCCCGCGGATTGGTGCGATTGACCGAAGATCACAGTGAAGTCAACGAAGCCGTCCGTCAGGGATGGATGACGGCGGAGCAAGCCGAAGTTCATCCGCGCCGCAACGTCATCAGCCGAGCCATTGGCGCCGATTCGGAAGTCGAACCGGAAATCATCGAAATCGAAGTGGACGAAACCACAACGCTGTTGTTGTGCAGCGACGGCATTACGCGCCACATCCGCGATGAGCAGTTGGAACGGTTGTTGAGAAGCGGCCACCATCCGCAATCCGTTTGTGACACGATGAAACAGCTTTGTTATGAAGCAGGCGCGGAAGACAACCTGACCGCCATCGTCGTGGATTTCGGCGAACGCGGCTACATCATTGACGAACAGACCCGCCCGGCAGTTCGCTCGAATTCAGAGGCTTCGAACGCCGACACGCCGCGAAAGAAAATCGAAATCGTTTTGAATGAACCGGAGCCGAAAGCTCCGTCTGTGCAGGAAGTCGAACCACAGAAAGTCGAAGAAGTTCCTGCCGAAGCTCCTGTTGCAGAACCTGCGCCTGCAAACGCGGCTCCAATGCCTGAACCGCCGTCTGTTCCGCAGCGTACACGGAAACAGCGGGAAATAAACATCGCGCCGACAAATGAAGTCGAGCAGAAAGTAGAGATGTCGAAATTTATGAGAATGAGTGTTTTGATCGTCACATTGCTGGCCGGATTTATCCTCGGCGGATTGTTTGGCGGCCCGTTGCAGCAACTGGTCAACCGCGCGGGCGGCCCGCTGGCCGAAGAGCAACCGCGCGTGTTGCGTTGGACGCCGAAGGATGCTGGCGTGGCTTCAGCGCTCGCGCTGTTGAACGAAGGACGAATAGAAGATTCGCGCGCTCAGTTGAATGAAATCCTGTCACGCGCGCCGGACAATGCCGAAGCTCATTTCTGTTTTGGTCGGTTGTATTTCAACGAAAAGAAATTCGAGGAAGCGATCAACCATTTCAAACAAGCAGCCAACAACAACCAGGATTTGGATGAAGGGTGGGTGTTCATTGCAATGGCGTATCTGCAAATCGGTCAAGCGCGAAACGCGGCGGACAGTTTGCAGAAGTTGATCACCCCCACTGCCGCTTCGCCTGCGCCGACTGCTCCGGCGGCGAATGCTGCGCCGACTCCGACAGTAAAGGCGGTTGGTTAATACCGACTGGGCGACCAGGCGACACAGTGACTGGGCGAACCGATTCAGGGTTTTCTCTACGTCTCTTTGTCTCCCCGTCCCCCAGTCTCTCAATCGCGATTATGCCTGATTTGAAACTGGAACATAGTTTGGTGGATGGCCGCTACGAAGTGTATGAGCGGTTGACTCGCGGCAGTTACGCGGAGATTTTTGTCGCGTATGACCGTGCGGTCAGCCGTGCCCCGGTCGTCATCAAAGCCTTGAACACCAGTTTGCAGGGCACTCCCGATCCAGACCTGGAACGCACGCTGGTCGAAAATTTCCAGAACGAAGCCGTCGCCTTGGACACGGTTCGGCATCCGCACGTGATATTACGGCTGGGACACGGCACGGCGGCGGATTTACGCGGCGTGCCGTTTCATTATCTGGTGCTGGAATACATGCCCGGCGGCGATCTGCTTGAGCTTTGTCGCCATCGTCCTGACCGGGCGTTGTTGTTGGACGAAGCGCTGTCTTATTTTCATCAGGTGTGCGAAGCGCTGGCTTTCGCGCACAGCAAAGGCATCATTCACCGCGATCTGAAGCCGAACAACTTTTTGCTCAGCGCCGACAAACGCACATTGAAAGTCGCCGATTTCGGCGTCGCCAAAATCACCACTGGCGAATCCACTGAAATTACACGCGTCGGCGCGGATGTTTACGCTCCGCCCGAACACAATCCCAACGAGGCCACAGGCGAATTGCAAAAACTGACCACGGCGGCGGATGTGTATTCGCTGGCCAAAAGTTTTTACACCGTGGTTTGCGGACGCGCGCCGAGTCAGTTTCGTTGCGATCCGATCACGTCGTTGCCGCCCAATTTGGAAAGCAAGCCGTGGGGAGCTGCCTTGTTGAAAGTTCTGCAAAAGGCGACCGATGACGATCCGAAAGCGCGTTACGCCACCGTTGCGGAATTCTGGCACGAACTGGCGCAAGTCGCCGCGCTCAATCCGACGGTGAACATCAACGAACTTCCCGACGAAGAAACCATCGTCAAGCCGCGGCAAAAATTCGATACAGGCGCGTTTCCGGCCAAACCTGTCCAGCCGGATTTCGACCCGACTCCGGCGACTTCGCAATTGCAGGAAGTCGTATCGTCTGCTTTGCCTGTGCATGTGGAAGCGACAATTCCGAACCTGGAAGCCAGGGCGACCGAACCGGTCGTCAAAGAACCGGCAGCGACTTTGCCAAAGGTCGAACCGTCGCCGGTTGCGCCGATTCGCAATGATCGTCCGGGCAAAATCTTCATCGAATTGCAGCCGCAAAAAGCGACGCCGATTCCACCGATGCCTGCGCCTTCTTCTGCGGCGCAAGCTCCGGTGATTGCCAAACCGGGACAATCCAAAGCTCCGGCGAAAGCCGCGGCCAAACGTCCGCCGAAGATTGCCAACAGGTTTTCGGAAAACATTCGTCGTCGCGTCTTTCTTGCGTTTATGGGAGCGGCGTTCATTGGCTTGCTGGTCAGCATTTTCAACATCTTCAAAGGCGGCCAGATGGGATCGCCCCGCGAAATCGAAGTGATGGCGGCGGCGTTGTATGTTCGCAGCGGCCCGGGGGATAGATTCAAACCTTTTGGCAAGATCGCCCAAACAACACGGCATCGTGTGATTCAGGAAAATGAACAAGGCTGGATGCAGATTGAAGTCAGCCAATGGATGGAACGAGAACTGGACACATCCCTGGATGTACGACAGGGGTGGGTTTATGGAAAATCGGATTATGTTCGTGTAGTCTCGCGCCGCTGGTGGTGAGAAGGTCTTTTCGACAGGATTTACAGGATTGTTCAGGATTAGGGATAAAGATGGAAGACGATCCCATTACTGAAATAATCATCGGGTGTGCTTACGAAGTGCATAACAAACTTGGATCAGGTTTCCTGGAAAAGGTGTATGAAAACGCGATGCGAATTGAATTGGAACGGCACGGGTTAAAAGTGCTTCAGCAAGAGCCGATCAAAGTTTGGTATGGCGAACAAGTTGTGGGAGATTACCAAGCTGATTTATGGGTTGAAGATCGAATAATTGTGGAGTTGAAGGCTAACCTCTCTTTAAGCAAAGAGAACGAGTTGCAACTGGTCAATTACCTGACAGCGACAAAAGTTGACTCAGGCTTACTCATCAACTTTGGTTCTTCGGTTCAGGTGAAACGAAAGTATCGAGAGTACAAACCTGCTCAACCAAACAAAACAATCCTGAAAAATCTTGTAAATCCTGTCTACTCCCCGACAAAGAGGTAGAGTGCAATGAAGCTTTGGAGTGAAGTCAAAAAATGGCTGGACGGCGAAGACGCGATTTCGCAAACGCCCGAATCACAGGCGCAGTTGAGCGAATGGGATCAGTTTTTCGTCAAGATCGCGCGCGAAGTCGAAGTCGTCATGAAACGCGAAATGTTCACGCCTCCCGGCGGCCAGACCTATCTGCCGGGCGAATACATCATTTACCTGAGCAAAGAAGATGACGCTGTGTGGCAAGGCCGCAAGCGCGAAGGTTTGGAAGAAGGCCTGGCCAACAGTTTGTCGCAACGTGCCAAGGAACTGGTGGGCGGAAAGTCGCTCAAAACCGACAAGATCGCGCTCAGTTTGAGCATTGACGGCGCATTGGACAGAGGCCAGGTGCGCGTGCAAGCCGTTTGGGACGATCAATCGCCCAAGACCGAAGTCACTGCGCGCAAACCCAAGCTCGCGCCCAAACCAATCGAACCCGGCGCCACCGAACCGCTTGATCTGGACGATGGCGATAAAACCTTGGTTCGCACGCGAACTCCGCTGTTCACCGTCAACTTTCAACGTCAGGGCGGCGAGCCGGAAATTTTCAAATCCTCCAAGGCGAAAATCGAAATCGGGCGCGGGTCGAAAGATTTTCCGGTGGATGTGAAACTCGATGGCGATCAGGAAGTCAGCCGCAAACATGCCATACTGACCAAACAGGAAAGCGGCTTCAAACTGGAATGCGTTGGTCGCAACGCCATCGAAGTGGATGGCCGCGAAATACAGCCCGGCGAATCTGCCGAAGTTCAGCCGGGACAAAACATCAAAATCGGCATCTACGAATTGAAAATTGCGTAACAGGAGCAGTTCGATTGAAACAAAAAAACCTTCTCGTTTCGTTGTTGGCGTTGGTGTTGCTGTCGTTGACCGCAAACGCCGCCGGTGAGCTTGTACGGCTGGTCAGGAACAAACTTTCGGCAGGCGATCTGGCCAGCGGCGTTCAGGCCGTTGAAGATTACAAACGCCAACACGGTGTGGACGCCGAATACCTGGACGCAGTCGGATGGTTGGCGCGTGGAGCCGAGATGTTGGATCAATCGGACGCCGCTGCCGGGTTTGTCGCCGAACTTCGCCGCGAAATCCGGGAAGAGAAACCGGAATTGCTCGCTCCGCTGGGCGCGGCCATTGAAGTCGAAGGAAAGCTACGCGCGCGACGCGAAGGACGCGGTTCTGCCGTCAGCTTTCTGGAAACCGAATTTGCTAAAGCGAAAAACCTGAGCCTGAAATCGCGCATTCGCAAAAACATCAATCTGCTTTCGTTGGAGGGCCAAAGCGCGCCGGAATTGAATCTGAGCGATTATATCGGCCCGAAACCCGCGTCTTTTGCCGCGCTGAAAGGCAAACCCGTGTTGCTGTTTTTGTGGGCGCATTGGTGCGGAGATTGCCGCGCGCAAGCCGATTCGCTGGCGCGTCTGGTCGAAAAATATCGCGCGCAGGGATTGGTCGTCATGGCTCCGACGCGGTATTACGGTTTGGGCGCGGGCGGCAAAGCCGCGACTCCGGCAGAAGAAAAAGCCCACGTCGAAAAAGTCTGGAAAGAAACCTATCCGGGATTGGAAAGCGTTCCGGTCGTCATTGATACCGAAGGCATGATTCGTTACGGAGTTTCGGCCACGCCGACCTTCGCGCTGATTGATCGCAAAGGCATCGTTCGATTTTATTCGCCGACGCGAATGTCTGAAGCCGAACTTTCGCGTCGCATCGAAGCCGTGTTGGCCGAAACGCCCTGAACTGGCAATGCAGTGCGGGGAGCGTGAGCGACCTGAGTTTTTCTGAAAGCGTGCCTCAAGTCTGAAATTCAAATCGCAATCTATTTAGGAGCAAGATAGATGAAGTATTACCGCCCGTCTTCAATCCGAACCGTGTTGTTGGTGATCGTTCTTGGGTTGTGTGCTGTGCCTTCGCTGGCGCAGCATAAAGTCGCGCTTGGCGACCGCCGCGAAGATTTCGCGCAACTGGTCGCTCGTTTGTCCGAACGCGCAGGCTATTTCGGGTCGGACAATCTGGTGTCCAACGAATTGTCTTATCAGCATGTGCTGACCACGCTGGAGAAGATGAACGTTTCGGGCGGAGTTTATCTGGGTGTTGGGCCGGATCAGAACTTCACCTACATCGCTCAGATCAAACCGAAACTGGCCATCATGCTGGATATTCGCCGCGACGCGTTGTTGCAGCACCTGATGTTCAAATCGCTGTTTATGATGTCGCGCAGCCGCATCGAGTATTTTTCCAACCTCTTTGCGCGGCCTTTGCCCAAGGATTACAAGAAATGGAACGACCGTCCGATTCGTGATCTGGTGGATTATTTCGACCGCGTTCCGCTGGATCAAAAACTGGCCGACAAGATCAAAGCCGACATGCGCAAACGGATTGACGGGTTCGGCGTGCCGCTCAACCAGCGCGATTGGGAAACGCTGGAGGAAATCTATCAGGCGTTTTACACCGACTGTATGGAAGTGCGGTACACCATCCGCGACCGTCCGACCGGCAGGTTTTTTCCGGCCTACCGCGACATCCTGCTGGAAAAAGATTTGGCCGGAAAACAGCGCAATTACATGGCCAGCGAAGCCACGTTTCAGGTCATCAAGACCATGCACGATCAAAACCGCATCGTTCCCGCCACCGGAGACATTTCCGGCGTCAAGGCGCTGAAATCCATTGGCGATTACCTGAAAGAAATCAACGAAAAAGTCTCGGCGTTTTATGTTTCCAACGTGGAGTTTTATCTGTTCCGGCAGGACACAATGGGCAGGTTTGTCGAAAATCTGAAATCGCTGCCGATTGACGCCAACAGCACGATGATTCGCAGCTATTTCAATTACGCTTATTACACCAACGTCCATCCGCAAACGGTGGACAACCATTTCAGCGTGCAGTTGCTGCAACCGATTCAAGTCCTCATTCGCAGTTTCGAGTCCGGCGAAATCAGCGATTATTACCAATTGACGACGCGCGGCAGCGTGGAGTTGATCCCGTAACCTTGTCTTACGAAGCCACTCGAAGAAGAGCGAAGGAACAGCAAAACAATTTTCCGCTTCGTGTCTTTTCGTGTGGCTTCGTGGGAAGCATTTATTCTTCAGCCAAAAACTTCTTCGTTTCCGCCAAGAACAAATCCAGTTGATCGTGATGCACCCAGTGGCCAGCACCCGCGACTTTGACCAGCCGATGGTTTTTGATCGGTTTGGCGCGTCCGTCGTTTTCAGGATCAGGCGCCCAGCTTTCCATTCCCCAGAACAACAACACCGGACAAGTGATCTGGCTGTAAATGTCCTGAATGTCCGGCAGGTTGTGGCCAAAGGGCGGAAACGGTCGCGCGAAGTTGTCGAACTTCCAACTGAGCGAACCGTCCGAATTCCAGTTCGTTCCATGCAACGTCAAATGGCGCGCGACTTCGTCGGAAAGATGCGGATTGGCCTCTTTCATGCGGTTCACGGCTGAATCCAGGTCGGGATAACTGCGTGGGTCGCGTTTTTCGATCTTGCGAATTTCTTCTATCCAACGGCGCATCCGTTTCGATGCCGGATCATAAACTTTGTGAGTCGGCGGCGGCCCCAAACCTTCAATCGAAACCAGCTTTTTGACCTTTTCGGGAAACAAGCCCGTGAACAGCGTCGAAATGACTCCGCCCAGACTGTGGCCGATCAGATAAATCGGTTCGGCAGAATTGTGAGTGGTACTGATGACATCCACCAGCGCGGACAAATCCAGAATGTGTTCGGCGACGGTGTACAAGGCTCCGGGCGCGTGTTGGCTGTTGCCGTGTCCGCGCAGATCGTGCGCGTAAACATGAAAATCGCCGCACAGTTCGCGCGCCACCCAATCCCAGTTTCGCGCGTGATCCAATCCGCCGTGAACCAGAATCATCGTCGGTTTGCCCGCCGTGCCCCAATCCCAGAGCTGCAGTTTCAATCGGTGAGAATAAAAGAAATGTGAAATCGGTTCGGCTACTGTTTTCAACGTGGGGAAATCCTCCTTCGCCGGTATGCTAGCCCGGCGATTTGAAATCAGCAAAGTCGAATCATATAGAGCATTGAACAGACTGAAGTAAAAACGGCTGAGGAAAGAAAATCGAAACAATGCAGCGACCGAGAGTGAACACGTGTCGGCGGGCTTCCCCCGTTGCCCGCCAACGCCCGGTCGTTTTCACTTGCGGTCGCTGCGTTGAACCAGAAGCGGCGGACGCGAATCATCGCCGCTGCTGATTGAAGTCGTTTTTTCGCCTTCACTCATATATGCGAAAAACACCGGGGAAACCTCTAACGGCGATGAAGATTTTTTTTCAGGCAGGGCGTTATAATCCGCGCCGCTCATGACAAATCCATCTGAACAACCCAACGTGACGCAACTGCTGCTGGCCTGGAACGATGGCGACGAAGCCGCGCGCGATGAATTGTTGCCGCTGGTGTATCAGGAATTGCACCGGTTGGCCGGACGGTATCTGGGGCGGGAACGCACAGGACATACGTTGCAAGCGACGGCGCTGGTGCATGAAGCGTATCTGCGTATGGTCAATCAACAGGATGTGAACTGGCAAAATCGCGCGCACTTTTTTGCGGTGTCGGCTCAGATGATGCGGCGGATTCTGGTGGATCACGCGCGCAGCCGCCACATGGCCAAACGCGGAGGCGGCGCTCAACAAGTTGATCTGGAAGAAGCGCTGGTGGTTTCGGACGAACGCGCGGCAGAAGTCGTCGCGCTGGACGATGCTTTGAAATCGCTGGCGCAATTCGACGAACGCAAAAGCCGCATGGTCGAACTGCGATTTTTCGGCGGCTTGAGCATTGAAGAAACCGCTGAAATCCTGGGCGTCTCGCCCGGCACCGTGATGCGCGATTGGACGTTGGCCAAAGCGTGGTTGCAACGGGAAATCGAAAAAGAGTAGTCAGGAGTCAGTAGGCGGTAGTCGGCATCTGAGTTCCGAATAACTACCGATTACCGAATCCCGATTACCGACTACTTATGCAAACAGATCGCTGGCAAAAAATCGAAGCCCTGTTTCATCAGGCGTTGGAACGACCGCAACAGCAACGAGCGGCTTTTCTGGCTGCCGTTTGCGAAAACGATTTGGAATTGTTGCGCGAAGTCGAATCGCTGCTCGGCGCTCACCAGCAAAACGGCGGAGCGTTGGAAACTCCTGCTTCTGATCTGGCCGCAGACTGGGCGAAGGCCAAACAGCAGGCTTCTCCCAATTCGGTTCTGGTTGTTTCAAGTTCCAGAACGGAAAAGTTGAAGCTGAATCAATTCGGTTCGTATCAGGTCATTGGCAAACTCGGCAAAGGCGGAATGGGCGATGTTTACCTGGCCGAAGACCTGCGATTGCGAAGAAAAGTCGCGCTCAAATTGCTGCCCGCCGAATTGACGAATCGCAAAGAATGGTTGCGCCGCTTTGAACTGGAAGCGTTGGCCGCCAGCGCGACCAACCATCCGAACATCATCACCATTTACGAAATCGGCAAAATCGAAGAAACGCATTTCATCGCCGTCGAATATGTCGAAGGCAAAACCTTGCGCCAGATGATCGCTGCCGGGCGGTTGGAATGTTTGACGGCGATGGACATTGCCGCGCAAATCGCCGCCGCGTTGTCGGCAGCGCACGCGGCAGGCGTGCATCACCGCGACATCAAACCCGAAAACATCATGGTTCGCCCGGACGGATTGGTGAAAGTGCTGGATTTCGGTTTGGCCAAACAGGCGAAAACGCCTTCGTTGTTGACCAGTTCCAATGCGACGACGGCGGTTGAAGTTTACACTGCGCCGGGGATGGTAATGGGAACGCCGCAATATATGTCGTCTGAACAGGCGCGCGGACTGGGCGTGGATTACCGAACGGATATTTTCAGTTTGGGCGCTGTGCTGTACGAAATGCTGACCGGGCGCGCGGCATTTGGCGGCGCCGAGCTGATAGAGATTCTGGCGGCGGTGGCGCATCGCGAACCCGAACCATTGAAAAACCTTGCGCCGGAAATTCCCGACCGATTGTCGTTGATTGTCGAACGCGCGCTCAAAAAAGACCGCGAACAAAGATTTCAAACCGCCGCTGAATTTCAAATGGCCTTGAAGGAATTGAAACGGGAACTGGAGATCGAAGCTTTGTTGGAGCAACGGAAAAGCTCCAACTGGATGAAACGGCTGTTCGCCCGATTCGGAAAAAACTGAATTGAATGGCAATGGCCGGAAAAGACAATTGTTATGGAAAACAACGAAACGCATAGCTCAAGCACGACTGAGCAAGTCGAAGAATTTCACTCGCTCGATCCGCGCGCAATCAGTTTGTGGCGAACGACGTATCTGGTCAGCTTCGGCATTTTCATTCTGGTGATGCTGGCGGTTGCCGTCAGTCTGGGAATCGCCGTCCCGGCGGCGCGAATCTGGATGGCGACTGGGTGGATGGCGCTAACGGCGTTTTGTCTGTGGTTCAGTTTCTGGTTTCCTGCGCGATATTACAGAACCTGGCGTTGGCGGATTGACGCCAAAGTTCTGGAAATTCGCAGCGGGCGATTGGTCGAACGCGCGCGACTGATTCCGTTGAATCGTTTGCAGCACGTTGATCTGGAACGTGGTCTGTTTGAACGCATGTATGGACTGTCGTCGCTGATTATTCATACGGCTGGAACTCACGCGGCCAGCACCAGAATTCCGGGACTCGAAGCCGACGAAGCCGCGCGTTTGCGTGATCATCTGGTCGAAATCGGAGGCGATGATGCCGTTTGAAGACCTCACTCCGCCACAGGCGCTGGAAAAACTGGGACAGGGAATCAAGGTCTTTGAAGGCCGATTGCATCCGTTGACCCTGATCGTCAGTTTTTTGAAGTACGGACGTGCGTTGATTCCTGCGTTGGCTCTGGTTTTGTTCGGCAATCGTTGGGCCGGAGCGCCGCTGCTGTTTTTTGCACTGATTGGATTGGCGGCGACGGCCATCAAGTATTTTTCCTTCAGTTATCGAATCGAAAACAACGAATTGATTACGCAGGAAGGGGTGATAGAAAAACGGCAGCGTCACATCCCGCTCGAACGCATTCAGGAAATCAGCATTGAACAAGGTGTATTGCATCGTTTGTTGGGCGTGGTGGACGCCAAAATCGAAACCGGAAGCGGCGGCGGCGCAGAGGCGAGTTTATCTGTTCTGTCGCGCGCCGAAGCGGACAAGTTGCGCCAGATGGTGTTTGCTCATGCAGCGGCGATTCGCGCCGAAAAAACTGCGCCTGAAGACGCAGTCACGAATGAAGCGTCTGTCGTTGAACCCGAAACGGTTGTCATTCGCCGCTTGAGCGTAAGGGACCTGGCGCTTGCCGGGCTGACGTCGAATCATTTGTTGTCTGCGCTGGCTCTGGCCGGAGCGATCTGGAATTTCGCGGACGATCTGTTGCCGGATGCCATTTACGCTAAAACCATAAGATTGATTTCTCAGGAAGCAAAGCATTGGGCCAATCAGGGAATCGAATGGGCGATTGCCGTTACCGTCGGCGGCATTCTGGCCGTCGCTCTGATCGGAATCGTTTTTTCAGTCGTCGGTTCGATTGCGTTGTTTTACGGATTCACCTTTTCGCGGCGAGGCGACGATTTGCAGCGCCGATACGGATTGTTGACCAGACGGTCGTCCAGTTTGCCGCGTCGCAGAATTCAGGTGCTGGAAATCGAGGAAAAAGCGTTGCGCCGATTGTTCGGCTGGGCGACGTTGCGAGCCGACACTTCCGGGCGTGGGCGTGAAGATAGCGACGACAACAAAGGCCGCGACGTGTTGTTGCCTATTGTGCCGGTGCGCGACGTGGATGAACTCTTGCCAGTAATTTTTCTCGATGTGAGTTTTGCCGAAACCGATTGGCGACGAGTTTCTTCGCGGGCGGTGTTGCGCGAAACCGTCGAAACCGCCGTTGTTTGTCTGGTCATTGCCGCGGCGCTGTTTTTCTGGAGCGGGAGTTGGTGGGCGTTGTTGCCGCTGGTTCTGGTTCCGTTGGCGTATTGGCTGTTCGGATTCAGCTATCGCCAGATTGGTTACAATTTGGGTGACGCCTATTTGCGAACACGACGCGGCTGGTTGGGACGTTCCACTCACATTGTGCCGATCAACAAAATTCAAACGGTCGAAGTTCGCCAATCGCCGTTTGATCGTTGGTGGGGAATGGCGACTCTGACGGTGGACACCGCCGGACAAGCCTTCACCGGAGGCGGCCCTCAGGTCAGCAACCTGCCCATTGCCGAAGCGCGAGAACTGGCCGCCAGGTTGGCTCGGCGAGCGGCAGTCACCGAGTACAAATGGTAAGTGATGAAACGCAACTTCACTTTTCGTTGATGGCGAGAGCATAATCCTTTGCCACAAGGAGGTTTTAGCTATGAGTACACCAAAAGCAAAGCTGGTCAGCCATTTCTCGGAAGAAGAATATCTGGCGATGGAACGTGCTTCGGATGAGAAGCACGAATATCTTGACGGCCATACTTATGCGATGGCGGGCGAAATGCCTGCTCACGGTAAGATCAGTGTCAATCTGGTTGGGGAGTTGTTTGCACAGTTGAAAGGCTCGCAATGTGAATTGTTCACCAAAGACACGAAAGTCCGCACTGGCCCTGACCCGAATCCAGGCTGGCCGCCGAAAGGATTGTTTTCCTATCCAGACGTGGTGATCGTTTGTGGCGAAGCAAAGTACCACGATCCATACCGCGATGTGCTGCTCAATCCCAAAGTCATCATTGAAGTTTTGTCCGAAGGAACCGCCGGGTTCGATTACAGCGAAAAGTTTCGCCGCTACCGCGAATGGCTGCCTTCGCTGGAAGAGTACATTCTGGTTTCGTCCCTGGAAGTGATGGTCGAACATTTCCGCAAACAGCCGAGCGGAGATTGGTTGTTGACGACCATCAGGAATTTGAATGCTCTGCTCAGGCTGGAATCGGTCGGTTGCGAAGTGCGGTTGAGCGACGTTTATGCGCGTGTCAATTTCGAGTCAGACGATCCTGAATTGGCCGAATGACCCGGCTGCTTGCCTCTCAATTCAGTCTTTCCATTTTTTCGGAATCATCTTTGCGATTTCAGGATTTGGCATTCCTTCAATCAATGATATGCCAATTCAGTCCAAGCATTAATGACCGCCAGCCAAACAGTTAGCCGGAAATTTGCATTTAATTCACAATTGGAATATCAATTGCCTCGCTTTAGCTGCGTATACTTACGCAATCATCAAAAATTCAGATAAATTCAGGTATTGGTTTTCGGACTCTCGTTTGGAAGTTAATGTCAGCGGCAAACTAGATTTTTGTCCGGCTGTTTCCATACTCGTAGTTTGCGAGACACCCTAACGCAAGCAATTCTGCGTGCGAAACTTTTCAGGAGAAATTTCAATGAGACATCAGAACTATTTTGTTCGTGCATTGCTCGGCGTGATGTTGCCAATCTTGTTGGCAGCCACGATTTTGGCACAGGGCACGACTTCTCGCGTGACCGGTACGGTGACGGATCAAAGCGGCGCGGCAGTTACAGGCGCGACTGTCACCTTGACTAATACTGCGACGACAGCCACGTTTACGACGACCACCTCCACCAGCGGCGTTTATGTTTTTGAATCGGTTCAAGTCGGGGCATACACCGTTGCTGTGACAAAGGACGGTTTCAAGAAATTCACGTCTTCCGGTAACGATGTCAGTCTGGGACGCCCGACGACCGTTGACGTGCAGTTGGAAATCGGCGCGGTCAACGATGTGGTGCAGGTCGAAGCTTCGGCGGAACTGGTGCAAACCAGCAGTTCGGGGAATTTCGGCAACACCGTCGAACAGCGTGCGCTGGAAGCTTTGCCGATTGTCGGCACCCGCGGACGCAATCCGCTGACCTTCATCAACTTTCAGCCCGGCGTTTCGGTTGGAGCTAACACGGGCGGCGGCGTTCACGTTCACGGTTCGCGCGACCGTGCATTCAACTTCACGCTCGACGGCATTGACATCAACGAATCCAGCGCGGGCGGATCGAACTTCACTCCGTTGCGTCCGAACCCGGACAGCTTGCAGGAATTCCAGATCATCACCGGTAACTTCACCGCCGAAAACGGACGCAGCAGCGGCGCGCAGGTGTCGCTGACCACGCGCTCCGGCACCAATGAATGGCACGGCGGATTGTTTGAGTTCTATCAAACGCCGCGTTTTCTGGCCAACAACTACAACAATAACGTCAACGGTATTCGGCGCGGCCAGTTCGTGCAGCATATTTTCGGCGGCAGCATAGGAGGTCCCGTTTACCTGCCGAAATTCGGCGAAGGCGGCAACCCGGTTTACAGCGGCAAAAACAAGACTTTTTTCTTTGCCAATCTGCAAATGCTTCGAACTTACGAAGGCATTGGCGTGACGCGCACGGTTTACACTCAATCGGCGCGGCAAGGCCTTTTCCGTTACGTGATGGGCGGGCAGAACACACCAGCGGGAACGACTACCCCTTCAGTGAATGCTGATGGATCGGTTGCCGCCGGACGCAACATTGGCACGTACAATATCGGCCAGCGCGATCCACTGTGCGCGACCTCACCGTCAACTTGCGGGCTTGATCCGACCACGACGGGGCTGATCAACTCCATGCCGTTGCCGAATAACTTTTTCGTCGGCGACGGGTTGAACACGGCGGGATATAGCTGGGTCGCTCCGCAGCGCGAAAAGCAGTACGATTTCGCCACCAAGGTTGACCACATCATCAACGAACGCCAATCAATTTATGTGCGTTATGCGCAAGGCGAACAGAACACCATCGGCGACAACGTCAATGGCGGCTTGCAAGTGTTCCCAAACACCCCAACGCTGGTGGATACGTTCCGCGATCCCAAGAATCTGGCAATCAATCACCGCTGGTCGCCGACCAATCGGATGACCAACGAATTCGTCTTCGGGTTCAACCGTTTCGCGTTCAGTTTCGACAACGGCGACAGCGCCTTTGAAACTCGCCCGGCTTTTACGTTCAACCTGATTGCCAATCCGTTCAGCAATAACGGCCCTGTTTACAATGCGCGCAAATTGCGAACGACTCAAGTGGTGGATAATTTCAGCGTGATTGCCAATTCCCACACCTTGAAATTCGGCACGAACTTGCGTTTCCAAGCACACATTGACGACCGTAGTGGGGTGGCAGGTGCGGCGACGGCGGTTGCTGTCAATCTGAGTCGGGCGGTCAACATCGTGGACATCAATCAGTTCGGTTTGAACACGCTGACGGGGATCAACGTCGCCAACGACCGCGTTCGATTGGAAAACATGATCAACGACTTTCTGGGGCGCGTCGGCAGCCTCAGCCAGGCCTTCGTCCAACAGGGCAATCAGTATGGCCCTCCGGGAACGCGATTCCTGTTTACGGCGAATTACCCTGAATACGATTTTTACGGCCAGGACACCTGGAAATTGCGCCCCAATCTGACGATTGATTACGGTATGCGCTGGGAAGTGAAACTCAGCCCACGCGCAAGCGACGGTGGCATAGTTTTACGTCCCAACACGCCGGTTCGCGTCGGCGAAGCCGGACGCAACGATCTGCGCTGGGTCGAAGGCGAATTGTTCGATTCCGATTACAACAATTTTGCGCCGACCATTGGCATGGCCTGGGATCCATTCAAATCCGGCAAAACCAGCATTCGCGCCAACTATCGTCTGGCTTACGACCGCATGAACACTTTCGTGTTGTCATCGGCCATTTATCAGAGCGCGCCTGGCGCGACGTTGGCGGTCATCAACCAGGCGTTTGGCCAGGGCGGCGGACGTTTGCGGCAAGGCCTTCCGACGCTGGCTCCGCCTGCCGGCATCACGCCGGACACTTTGCGTATGCCCGCGGCTTACGGCGTCGGCGCAATCACAGTGGTTGATCCAGACCTGCGTTCGCCGAAAACGAATCAATGGGGTTTGAGCATTCAGCGCGACATCGGATTCAACTCTGTGGTCGAAGTCAGTTACATCGGTCGGCGCGGCGTTGGTCTGTACGGCGGTTACAACGCGAACGACGCGAACATCTTCGCCCGCGATTCGCGCTTCAACCAGACTTTCCTGGATGCTTTCAAGGAAGTGAAAGGGAATCTGCCCGCCACCGGTTCGGCGTTGCCTGCCGGATATTCAAACGCCCTGTTGAACGCGCTGATGCAGCCGCACTCGAATCGTCTGGCCAACGAAAGCGGCACGCAAGCCTTTGCCCGATTGTTTGAATCCCAGATTCGATTGAACTCCGTAGGCGCTGTGGCGTCAACGTTGGCGTCGCGTATTCAAAACAATGCGCCGATTCACGTGACTGCCGGATTTGCGCCGACTTTCTTCCGCGCTTATCCGCAATTCGCCACGATGAACGTGCTGGACAGCAACGACATTTCGACCTACCACGCTTTTGAAGCGCAGATCAAACGTCGTTTCCGTTCGGGCATCGGTATGCAAGTCAGCTACACCTGGTCGAAATCGCTTGATACACGTTCGTTCGATCCGGCATTCACGACGGTGGCCACGGGCAACGCTCAATCCGCATCAAGCACGCCGTTCAACCTGAACAACCGCCTGTTGAATTACGCGCCTTCGGATTTCGACCGCCGCCATTCGTTGCAGGCGAATTTCGTTTACGAACTTCCGTTCGGCAAAGGCAAGGCCTTGTTCGGCAACGCCAACGGAGTTCTGGATCGGATCATCGGCGGGTGGGACATCAGTGGCGTATACGCGCTGCAATCCGGTCGCCCGTTCACTGTGTTTTCAGGATCGAACACCTTCGGTTCATCCAATCAAACGCCTGCCAGTTGCAACGGCTGCCAGAAAGGATTGGGCGAAGCGTTTTTCGATCCCAGCGGCGGAACGACGTTCTTCTTCGATGCGGCCACGCGCGGCACGACGTTCAACACCGCGAACAACACGCGCGGAATTTTCTTCGTGCCGGATCCGGGGACACTCGGCAACACGGGGCGAAATTTCTTCAACGGCCCGCGTTCTTATGATTTGGATATGTCATTTGCCAAGCGCACGCGGATTTTTGAAAACCACACGCTGACGTTTCGCGCGGATTTACAGAACATCACGAACACTCCAGTGCTTGGGTTCCCGACGACCACGATCACCGATGCCACATTCGGGCGCATTCGTACTGGCGTGCAAAACTCAGCGCGACGCGTGCAATTCGCTCTGAAGTACAACTTCTAAAAAGACAGTTTTTCTTGAGCGTGAACAGGGTGAGTCTGTCAAATCGGCAGGCTCACCCTGTTTCTTTTCCCGACCAGAATCTATTCATGATCAACCGAAGAGTCTGACAAGCTGCCAACTTGTCTTGGTCATGGGTAATAAAGCATCGAGCTGCCAAATGAGCCGCCGACAAGCTGGCAGCTTGTAGGACTTTTTTTCAGCCAGCCGGAGCTTTCAGTTTGAACCTGTGATTTTCACTACCGAAGACCTGGCGAAGTTGATGTGCCCGGCAGGTGAAAATACTTGAACCGCAACCTTGTCTCTGGCGTTGAGATGCCGTCGAGTGTTCTGGTATATTCCCCCCGCCGATGATCGTATCCCCGCATCCCAGACTTTATCGGCCACCAAATTCAAGATCGAAATTTAGAACTTCCATCGTTGCCCAAAACGAAGTAGAGGGCTACCTCACTATTTATCAAGGTAGGGCAAAGTGAAATACGCGAAAGTAAAACAGGGAAAGGTGCCGCCCGTTTGCTTGGCGCTGATGGTGTTTAGTTTCTGGTTGATGCCGTGCGTGACGCAGGCTTATGCCGGAGACTATGCCGTGCAAATCGCCGCTGTGCGGTCGCAGCAATGTGCTGATGAATTGCGATTGGGATTGCACGCCAGAGGGTTGGACGCTTATTGGGTCAGAATCGTGCTGCCGCAACACGGCGTGTTTTACCGTGTGCGGCTGGGAAAATTCCCATCTCTCGAAACGGCTTATTCCTATGCCGAAAGTTTGCTGGATTCGGGAATGTTGGAATCTTATGCCATCACGACCTATGAAAAACCGAACAGCGTTCCGTTCAAAGACACCGTTCAAGCTTCCATGGAAGTGCAGGAATACGTCCAGCAACGTCCGACATCCCGTGAAACCAATGAATTGTTAGCCGCCATCGGCGCTCGCCAATGGTGGTTGCCCGGCAGGCAAAGTTTGTTTGCCACCACGCCGAAATTGCCGCCCGCAAATGCAGGCATGACTTCGCGCGAAGTGCTGGTGTATGCGCTCAGCCGTCACGAATGGCGATTGAGTCTGGATATGAGCGTGCTGTTCGTTCGCGCGCCAGTGGTGGCTTCCAGCACGGACATCATCGTCAATGCAACTCCACCACGCGCTGAAGCCGCCTCTTCGTCGAAAGCGATTGCTTCTCCGCCAATCAACGAAACTGCTGTCAACACCAACCAAGCAGTAACGGTTCCGGGAACGAAGGCTGAACTCATCAACGCCGCGCCTGCCGGCGTGAAGGCAACGTCGGAACGAACGTTTACGCCTGCGAATTCGCCACTGACTCCGCCGCCGCCTCCGTCCGCTTCTCCGTCATCCATTGCGGCGTTTCCGAATGCGGCTCCGGCCACGAACAACGCCTTTGGCGATTCGCGTTCGGCCTTGCCTGGAACCACTCGTGGAACTGCGCCCAACGCGGCCAGACCGACCAGTTATGGCCGATTCAATCCGCCACGATTGCAAGCTTCGGCGGAAATGCGAAACGGCCAATTGGTGATGCGCATTCGCAATCTGGATGCAGACCGACCTTTTACCGGAACGGCCAAAGTGACCATCAGCGATGATCGCAAGAGCAACGACCTGGCTCCGATGAAATTTGACGTGAACCCGGAAGACGAAATTCTGGTTCCGATCAATGAAACGGTCGCCGATGGAAACGACTGGATGCTGATGGTGTACGACGAACGAGGCGCGTTGCGCATGATTCGCGGCCAGACGATTGGCGCAAAACCCGTGCCTGCCACGCAACAAGCGCAAACGAATTCGCAATCATCCGGTCAGTCTGAAATCAGCACGCCGTCTTATGTGACAGGGGTTTTTGACGCGACCAACGCCGCAGGACAAATACCTCCTGTCGGAAGCGTTCCGGGCGTCAATCAATCCGGCTCAACCAATTTGAACGGCGTCGGATCAATCGAAGGTGGACAAAATAATCCACAGCCGGTGGCTGATCCGACGGCTCCTATGCAACTGACGATAACCCCGCGTTTGATTGCCGTGACGACCGAAAACGTCACGCTGGAATTTGAAATCTCTTCGCCGCAACCGCTGCAATACATTTCGCTGAGTTTGTCGGCGGGCGAACACCGCGACACGCGACAGGCGTTGATGTCCACCACGCGCGGTCGAGTTCCATTCCTGATTCCCGCCACGCAAGCTCAAGGAGTGTTTTTGTATGAAGTCAAAGACGAATCCGGGCGTGTGCTGGCCGGTGGCACAGGCGATTTTCGGCAATTGGTGGGCAGATAAACCCCAGCCCAGAAAACAAATCGAGCCTTGTTGACCCCAATCAGCAAGGCTCGATTTGTTTTATAGCTTTAGTTGAGTTTGTGTTCCATCGTCAGTCGCAGAATCCGATCATCCAATTGTTTTTGAAGTGAGCTTCGTTCGGCGAACAGCTTCTTTTCCTCCGCTCGCAATCGTTCAAGCTGGTCTTCGCCCTGCGCGATTTTGCCGACGTAACGTTGCACCAGTTGTTTTTCCTCTTCGCTTTTGCCCATCGCTTTCAGGTTTTCGCGCATGCGATCCTGATCGCGCGTGATGCCTGTGATTTCCAATTGTTTTTCCGACGCCTGGCGATTCAGCGCCGAAATCTGCATTTTCAACTCGACCACACTTTCCAGCGCCTGCTTCATTTGGGAGGTGAGGTAATTCGCCTTGACGTAAATTTCAATGTCATTGGTCGTCACGCTCGAAATGGCGAAGGTCGTTGTTTCCGGCAACTCTTCGGTCACGCTCAATTGCGTCGAAGTGTTTGGCGGAACAGTGACTTTGAAGCGATAAAAATGGTCGGTCGTTTCCGCCGGTTTGACGGTTTTGACCAATTGCCACTTGGAGTTTTTGTCATAGGCATGTTCGACGTAAACCGTTTTAGCTCGGTCGGTCAGATTGGTCAACGTGTAGGTCGTCGCCTTGGATTGTTTGTAATGCACGCGCATTTCGCCGTTGATGAATTGCGTCATTGTCGCGCGTTCGTTGGCTTCGTCTTGTTTGACGCTGACGCGGCAACCCAGATCAACGGCGTAAGTGATGAACCGTTTCTCGTTCGGTTTGATGCGCGCGGTCAGCGCTTCTCCGGCGTAAGTGTTGTTTTCGATGATCGTCACCGGGCCGCTTTCCAGCGTCAAGCCGGTGTTGTTGGTCAGATACAACGCGCTCATCGGATTGGTTTCGCGTGTCGCGCGGTTGTACAGCGAGACGGTTTCGCCTTCGATGGAATTTTGCAAAATCGGAATCAACGCCGAACTGTTGCGTTTGATCGTCACCGGATGCGCGATGCGATATTCAAACAACTCGCCGATGTCCTGCGTTTCCACGTCGGCTTCGACGCCGGAATCTCTGTCTCGCATTGCGCTGCTGTAAGAGATGGTGGACGACTCTGTATCCACTCTTTCCGCCGAAGCATTGACGGTCACAGTTTCCGAAATCGTTCCGACTTCCATTGAAACATTGTTTTGTCTGAGAGCGCCGGAAGCCAGGAATACGTTGTTGACCTCGACGCTTTTGAATCCGCTGCTGTTCACTCTGATCTTGTAACTGCCGGGAGCCAGTCCGCGCAGCTTGTATCTGCCCGCATAATCAGTGGTGGCGGTGATTACCGCGCCGCTATTTTGTTGGATGACTCGTACAGTTGCATTGGGAATGGCCGAGCCGCTTGCATCCCTGACCATTCCTTCCAGAGTTCCTCCGCCCGCGACCAAAGCCAGTCTGCCATTGATCGGCGCTTCGGCGACTTGCGGCGCAATGGAAAGATCGTCTGGAATTTCCACGACCGGGCGTTGTTTGTAACGCGGTTGCTGCAAATCCTGAATGAACGACACCGGAGCGCCAGCCACCAATGACAAAGTGACGTTTGTCCAATCTTCATCCTGCACGTTGTCCACCAAAGCCCAACCTTGCAAAAACGGTTTGGCTTTGGCGTCCAGCACTATGCGATAGGTCGTTTTCCAGACCGGCGCTTCGACCACGTAACTGACAAACAAATCGCGTTCGCCTTGTCCCGCGGCTGTTATCGTCAGCTTGCGCAGATTTTTGTGAATGGTGGATTGCAGTATGGAAAGGTATTGCTCCAAATCTTCGCGGACTTTTTGGTCGAGCAACTTGATGCCGCGAATCTGATCCAGCGCAATGCTGCGAAGTTCGCCGCCTTCGCTGACCAACACCAGTTCCTGCACGTCGGATCGTTCCATCGCCTGATACCGCAGACGTTTTTCGATGCCAACCACAGTTCCGATCATAGGCGTTGCGCCGGTTCGCACTTCTACGCGAGCGCCTTTCAACTGCCCCAACAGCGAAGTCAGGCCGACGGCGTTACTGGCATCCAATCGTATGCCGAATTCTTCAATGCGTTTATCGAATGGTTTGGTTGAATCGAAGGTGACCGAAGAAATCTTGCCCTTATTCAGATCAAGCACGACCAGCGATTTCAGCACGTCGTTCATTTGCGAAGCGTCGAAGAGAAATGTGACTTGTTGATCGCCATTGACCTTGCCTTGCCGCTCGAAATACCCGACGCCGTGTTTGTAAAGCGTCACTCGTTTGAGCGACGGCGGATTGTTTTCAGTTTGCGCCAGCGCGGCTGCGGTTGCTGATGCGAGAAGGCACACTACGAAAAAGAACCGGAAGCGTTTGTTCATAAATCCTCCTGAACCGATTGGGTTGAGTTGTAATTTTGATCTGGCCTGCAAGGGCAAAAATGAATTTGAAGTCTGCTCATCCTCAGCGATGGCTGAACGCTTTCGGATGAGCAGACTTGCATTGGGGGAGAGGGGGAACAGACGCAAAACAAAAAAGAATCATTCCGCAAACAACAGAACCACCAACCAGACGCCCAGCATCCATACGACCAGCAGGCAATTGATTGCCAATCCGATGGCGCTGGCTGCGGTTCCGACGCGCGCGCGGCTGTATGTCAGCGGCCAATCTTCCTGGCTGCGTTTTTCTTCGTCCAGCGTGGCCAGCGTTTCCTGGCCTCGACAGAACACGGCAAAGGAAAAAATCAGCGGGCTGAGGTTGGGGAAAAACAGCGAAGCCGCGATCAACGCGACAACGCCCAACGCGCGAAGATAATTTTCGTGATCGTGCCACATCATAAACATGCCGATGCCAATGCTGACCGCAAGGTTCAATGGCAAGATGTTCAGCAACGGCAGCACGGAAAAGATCAGCGCAGCCAATCCGCAAATTCGCACAAAGCGCGCATTGTGCATCGCTTCCAGATAATTGGGGGAAAGATCGAAGACCCGAGTCGGGTTCAAATCTATGTGGGGATAAATTCCGGATGTGCTGGTCATGGCTTCTCCTTTTGGAGCGCAGGCGTTCCGCCCGCACTGAAAGTAACCTATTGTCTGCTGAAAAACGTTTCGTCACCCGGAGAAGCGAGAAATGCGGAAGATCGGTATCAGTTGATCTCAAACTATTTGAGTCCAGTGCAAATTACAGTTTTCGAGAATTAAGCGGATGGGCGCAGCTTGGGAGCGCTACGACTTGTCGTAGCTTTGCGTTCTTCAGTGGGAGCAGGCCAGATCGGCAAGGTTTTGATCAAGAACGAAAAGCGGCGACAAGTCGCGCGCACTCCAGAAACACCGCCGCAATTTCGCTCGGAAAATGTGCGATAAGCGGTTTTCTGAAAAACTGCGGCGGTGTTGTATGGATCGTTAGTTGATCTGCATAGCTTTTTGTACCAGGTCAGGCCGGTTGAATTCTTTGGCGTAAGCTTCGGCAGGCAGCAGTTTGTCGCCGACGCGCCAGCGGATGAAACGCGCCGCGCCGGGCGAGCTTGAGTAATAACCCGCTGGCGTGAAGGCGATCCATTCGGCGGCGGCTTGCCCGGCTTTTTCCGCGGGAAGAATCATCAGCGTGACCAGCAAACGTCCGCTTGCGGCGTCCCACAGCCTGACGGTTCGGTCGTAACCGCCGGTGGCCAGAATCCTGCCGTCAGGCGAGAACGTCAACGAAGCAACCTGATTTGCGTGACGGAGCTTTGCAAATTTCAGCTTTCCGGTTTCGGCGTCGAGCATCTTGATCGCGCCGGAGTCGGTTCCGGTTGCAATCGTCTTTCCATCAGGCGAAAACGCGACTGAGTTGACGCTTTCAACAGCTTCTTCTTGTGATTCGAAGAGGCTGAAACTGCGCAACACTTTTCCTGTCGCCACGCTGAACACAAACACACTATTGCAGGCGTCTCCGATGACCAGCCTCTTGCCATCTACAGAAAAAGCTCCTGCGGTCGCTCCATCCGGAAAAGGTTCCGCCTTGATCCCATCCATAGAAAGCTCAAGTGTTTTGATGATCTTGCCCGAAGACAGATCGCGCAGGTTGAGCGAGTGAGAACCTCCGAAAATCATCTTTCTGTCCGCGCTGATGGCGAGAAGCCGCTTGCCTTCGCTGCCTTTGGAAACAAAAACTCCGTTTGCGTCAAACGCGATCAATCTCTCGGAATTTTTCACCTCAGTCAGCGTGCGTTTCAGCTTTGCGGTTGCGACATTCCACAGCTTCACCGAATCATCCTGGCTGGAACTGGCGATGGTCTTTCCGTCGGGCGCGAAATCCAGCGTGGTCACCTCGGCTTTATGACCGCTCAAACTGCCTGCCAATTCCAAAGTCTCTGTGCTCCAGAGCCGCACTGCGCTGCCACTGCCGTGCGCGATGAGCTTACCATCAGGCGAAAACCTGACCGAGTTGATGATGGCGCCCTTATCGAGAGCATCGCCCCATATATCAAACAAGCTTCTGTCGCCTTCAGCGTTGATTTTGACGGGAGCGCCCTGACCTGTCAGTTTGCGAATCAACTTGCCTGTAGCGACTTCGCGCAAAGCGATAGCGGTCCCGGAGTCCGCAACCGCCGCGATTTTGAAATCCGGCGAGAGAGCATTGAACGTCAATCTCACGTTGACAGATCGAATCAACTTTCCGGTCGCCACATTCCACAATTTCAGATTGCCGCCTTCGGTGAGCGCTTTGATGGTTTTGCCGTCACGCAGGAATTCAAGATCGTATGCGCTCTCGCTGCCGGCAAGCGTTTGTTTGTATTGGCCTGTTTGCGTGTCCCAAATCTGAATCGAACGATTGCGGTTTAAAGTTACTGCCAGGGCTTGGCCGTTCGGCGAGAAAGTCTTCGTGTCCACGGATTCGACAAATCCTTCAAGCGGTTGAGTTCGCTTTAAATCAAACGTCTTTCCATCCAGCCACTGAATGCTTGCCGCGCCGGATGGCGAGAACGCGAGGCAGATGACCTCGCCATTCTTCAAAAACTCCGCCGGCGCGGGGATGACTTTTTGCAAACTGCGCTTTTTGCCGGACTGCATTTCCCAAATATCAGTGTCATAGTCTTTGTGTATAAGCGCTCGTTGACTGTCTGGTGAAAAAGTCAAAATGCTGCGCTCTCCCGGAAAATATCCATGAAAATTGGCGCCTTTGATTCGCCAGGTTCGCATATCCCAAAACGTGATTGCCTCAACATACCCATCACCTGTTCCGCAGCTAACCCCTATCCCGCTGATAGCCGCCAACATCTTACCGTCACGAGAAAGGTAAAGGTTTGACACCGCGCCAGGATGACCTTCCAGCCTGCGTTTGATCTCGCCGGTCTGCGCCTCCCACAGGATGACCGTGCGATCATTGCCAGCGCTCAAGATAGTTTTGCCGTCAGGCGAAAAGGCGATTGAATGGATCGCGCCCAGATGACCGGTTTGCAGCACGAGTGCCAGCGCGGGCTGCGGCTTCTCGGCCTGCCGCTCGGCTTGCGATTGTCCGGCGGCTTGAGGCAGCCAGACTAGCGGAATTGTAAACGCCACGATCAGCGGGATGGTTTTTCTGATTACTGACAGCATTGGTTTTCCTTCTCACAGCCGGTTTCCGCTCGCGCCGAGCCAGGCCGCCGCGAGTCTGTGTTTCATTGCAGCTATGAGGATAATGATTTTCGGCTCGCGGCGTTACGTGTCCCGCGCCGCCATCGCATCCGCGCGGCCACGAATGGCCGCGCAGTTTCCCACAGTCAGGGCCGTGGTTGTGGATTTTGGCGCAATCAATTCGCCGGGACTGGCTTGAGGTCCATAAACTTCAAAGTCACGACAATGCGGCTTCTTCCGTTTGTCTTGAAATGGACGCCGTGATTGTTGTCAGCCACGCTGGCCAGCCTTGTATTCGGCGATTCGTCTTGCCACACCTGTTTCGGTTCATAGACCTTGTTCAATATGCCCGATTCCGTTCCTTCGATGATTACCTGAACCTGGCACGTTTTGAGATTGCTCTTGCACTTGTTAACTCCCGCCGCCAATTCGTGAGTCGTACCAGGGCTTTTTCTTTTGGAGGGGATCAGCGTCACGACGTATTCTCCAGCAGGCACGACGCCAAAATCCGCTCGGCCTTTTTCATCTATTTTCATCAATTGAAGTGAACCAACGGGTTTCTTTTTCATGCCTACATCAGGGGAGGAAAGACTTTCAGCGAGCATCTCAATCTCTCCCTGCGCGGATTTTTGCTGGTCAACAGCCGCGTCCAAAGATGGTTTTGCCGATGAGTCGGCAAATGAATTGGCCTGGGCATTGACATCGTTCGACGCTTGTACGAATAAAACAAGCAGGGCGATTAACAACAGATTGATTTTCATAAAGTCCTCCTATCAAGCGCGGTCAGGCGCTCGGTTAAATGAAGTTTGCGCAATTGATCGTCATAAGGAATCGCTTCTCCGCCTCGTCATTGGGCAATGCCAATTGCTTTGCTCACCAGGTCTGGCCGGTTGAATTCTTTGGCGTAAGCTTCGGCGGGTAGCAGCTTGTCGCCGACGCGCCAGCGGATGTAACGCGCCGCGTTTTCCGAGCCGGTGTAATAACCTTCGGGCGTGTAGGCTATCCACTCAGATTTTGATTTAGGCGCGTCAAAAGGGAAAAGGGCTACCAGCGTCAGCAATGGGCGGCCGCTCGTCACTTCGTAAATGGTTAATGTTCCTTCAGCGTTATGGCCGACAACCAATCTGCCGTCCTGCGAAATCTCTGTCTCATCTCCCCAGGAAGAGAAATCTCTCCGAAGCGACCAGTTCACCTTGCCGGTAGCGACATCGTAAAAACTTATCTCTTTTAAGTCTGAGTTGATGAGAGAGCGGCTGTCAGGCGAGAAAGACATTTTTCCAAGGCCGTCTGGAAGCGTCAGCAGCGCCTTGCCGGTTTGAGCGTCGCGCAATTCGGTCGCGCCGGTCTTTGTTACCAGAATCCTGCCATTGGGAGAAAAAAACGGGCCTCGGATATTTGACGGGTTGCGTTTGAACGCCCATTTGACTTCACCCGTTATCGTGTCCAGAACCGTTTGCATATCGTTGTCATCACTGTTCAGCGTCAGCGATCCATCAGGCGATAGCGCAATGACGGCCAGCCTGCGCCGCTCAAGGGGTTTGATTAGCTCGCCGGATTGCGTATCCCACACCTGCACAACATTGGGCTTGGCGTTGATCCATCCATCGCCGCCCCACACCGAGGCGACGGTGAGCCTTGATCCATCGGCTGAGAAGCGGGCGTAGTGGATTTCACCTTTGGCGGCGAGTGTGAATTTCAGCTTCCCCGTTTGAGCGTCCCACAGCTTGACGGTCTTGTCGCCGAACGATTCGGGAGCCGATGGTTTCTCTTTGTTCTCTTCGTATTTTTCCGCTAACGAAGCGAGATTTCCGAGGATAGTTTTTTCATACTCTCCGATATCGGGAAACCCGCTGACCGTGGCGATGGTCTTGCCGTCAGGAGAGAAATGAACCTGTCCGACCGGCTTTGTGTGGCCAGCCAACGCGTAAAGCTCGCGGCCCGACTCGGCGTCGTAAAGTCTGACGGTGGTAGGATCGCCTTTCAGAGCGGCTCGGACGCGTCCGTCGGGTGAAATCCGCAGCGTCCCTTCGCTCTGTTCTTCGGCGTCCTCCGGCTTATTGTCATCCTCATTGTCATCCTCATTGTCCTCCGGCGCTTTCAGGAGTAACGGGTTAAGCTCCCACAGCAACTTTTGCGGCCTGTCGAAGGATTGATGCAGGGTGGCTTCAACAATGGCGCGGCCGTCGGAAGAGAAAAACGCTATCGGATCGTGCAAGCCTCCGGAGACCGTGCGAATGAAGCGCCCGGTGTCCAGATGCCAAATCGCAATGGTTTTGCTGAGCGGTGCTACCGCCAGACGCCCGTCCCCCGAGAGGCTGAAAAACGCAAAATTCGGATCGTCGTATTGATGCAAAGGATAAGCGTCCAGTTTGGTTTTCATCTGCCCGTTGCGAACATCCCACAAGCTGATGACGCCTTTGTCTTCTGCAATGGCCAACACTGAACTGTCCGCCCAGTAATGCATTTTGGCGAATCGAGGTTGGTTGATTGGAAGCTCATGTCGGATTTCGCCGGTGCGTCCATCGCGTAAGACGATGGCGTTATCTTTTTCGCGGATTGCCGCGACGGTTTGGCTATCGGGGGAGAAGCTAAAGGTGTGTTCTCCGTTTACACGTTTTCCTTTTACCGTGCGAGAGGGGACATCCCAGAACTCCAAAGCAGAAGAGGCGTCTTTTTGCGAATGACGCCAGAGCAGCAGTGTCTTGCCGTCTGGCGAAACGGCGCTGACGCTTTGGTTCGGCAAGCTTTGTTTCAAGGTTTGCAGCCGGGCGTCCCACAATTCGACCGCTCCGTGTTTTTGAGCTTCGGTCAGACTGGCGATTTGTTGAGCAGTGCAGTTGCAATGATTGACCGGAAACCGGTACAGCAAGATGGTTTGGCCGTTTTCCAAAAACGCTTCAAAGCTATGTTGTTTAAGCTCTCGCAGCAATTGACCCGTCGTTAAATCCCAAATCTTTACCGTTCCGTCTTCACTGCTTTCTTTGGTGTAAATGAGCAGTGTTCGGCCGTCAGGCGAGAACGAAGGGAAATTCCAGGCAGGATAAAAATTGCTTTCCAGCAAGACCGGGCGTGGCCATGTCTTGTTGCGTAAATAAAGCCGAGTCACTTTCCGTGGTTGTTCAGGCATCGGAGGTGGAGGAGGCGGCAAATTCCTGTTTTTACGTGGACGGGGCGGCGCGGTTGGTTTTGGCATTACCTGTTGAGTTTGAGCGCACAACGCCGTTGAACCATCGGGAGAGGCGGTAATCAGTTTTTCGGTCGTGGAACAAAGCCCTTTGCTTTTCGGCGAATCCGGAATCAGTTGGCCGGTTTGCAGGTCGTAGGTTGCAACGATTTCCGAGGATTCACGCTCAGACGCTTTGGTGAAATTGAAGGTAATTTTGATGGCGCGACTATCGCTCGTGAATTCAAAGCTTGGCCAGCCGCCGATCTCCATCTCGCCAGACAGAAATTCTGTTCCGGTAAACGTCCACCACAGATCGCCCGTCGCCGTGTCCCAAATTCTAACTTGTTGGTCAAATCCAGAGCTGGCGACAAACTTCCCATTGGGAGAGAGAACGACTTCGTTGATTTGTTGAGTGTGACCAATCTGCAATGCCAGCTTCGGGCGTTCGCTCTTCGAATCAGCGGGGCGCTGGGCCAAAGCCGCTGGAGTAAGGCAGAGCAAAAGGCCGGTGATTGCGCTCAGAATGGCTATGCTTGCGCTGAATCGTTGATTGGCGCAGAGGTTTGAGGGTGTCATGTTTATCTCCTTTCGCCTGGGGCGCATGGAAAATAATGATTGCTGCTGAGCAGAGGATTACTTTGCAGAATAAGACGCTAAATGTTTTGTTGTTCATATTCGTTTCTCCTTCAATGGGATCGAAACGCTGGCGTTTACCTGTGCTTCAGACCCAGGCCGATATTTTCGAGCCGTCGCAAAAATGATTGGAACGACTCGGTTTCTTTTGGCGGACAATGTTCATGAGTCAAAAAGCGACTGTGACTTCTTCAATTGCAGATTCCGCGAAAACGCTTCGTCCGATTGGATAAGCGAGAACTCCGGGAATTCGGTATCAGTTGATGTGCGGGTTTTTCGCAAAGAGGCTGAGTTCTTTTCAGGTGAATCAGGTTTTTTTGCGCTCTGAAAGAATGGCTTTGGGTAAGCGCCGCCGATATAATTTCAGCGCTTTCGTTCTGGGATGTTTTTCCAAATGCGCGACAATTGGCGGAATGGCCCTGAATCGGTTGAAGCCGTTTATTTACGATGAAATACATCGGTTGGCGAATCGTTACATTTCCTGCGGCGCTGCAATCAATGCTTTACATAATTATGTCGGTCATTCTGGATTTGGCTGTGTGAAGCGTCGAACCGGTTGGCCTGGTCGGATGTGCTCCAGGTCTGGTTCGTGGAAAGGCTCGTTGCCATCAACTGCGAACGGTTGAAGACAACCTGCTGTTAGATATTGAACTTAGCCTGAGGTCGTTCCATGTCTGCTGAAATTACTCCTGAACGCTGGCGATTGGTGGATGAGTTGCTGGATGAGGCGCTGGAAATTGTCCCGGCGGAAATCCCGTCATTTCTCAATCGCGTGTGCAATGGCGACGACGATTTGAGGCGCGAACTCGAATCGCTGCTTGGCGCGCATCATCAGGCTGGCGAATTTATCGAATCTCCTCCGATAACCGCGATTGAGGAATTGCCGCCAATCGAGCATCTGCCAAATCCGAATCAGGCGGACGCCACGGGGCAGATGATCGGCCAGTACCGTGTTCTGGGCGAAATCGGGCGCGGCGGCATGGGCGTGGTTTACAAAGCCGTGCGGGCCGACGACGAATACCATAAAGAAGTAGCGATCAAGCTGGTCTGGACAAGCCCTCATAACACTCATCTGATCAGACGCTTCAGGCGCGAGCGGCAGATTCTGGCCAATCTGGATCATCCGAACATCGCCCGTTTGTTGGACGGCGGCACGTCGGAGCAGGGCCTGCCTTACGTTGTGATGGAGTACATCGAAGGCCAGTTCATCACCGATTATTGCCGCGAACGCCATTTGTCAATTACCGAGCGGCTGCAACTTTTCCGCGATGTTTGCGCGGCTGTGCAATACGCGCATCAATCGCTGGTCATCCATCGCGATCTGAAACCGTCGAACATACTCGTCACCGCCGATGGCAAAGTGAAGTTGTTGGATTTCGGCATCGCCAAACTCATCAAGCCCGATTTAACCGAAGAGCCATTCAGGACGCAGAACCTGACTACGGGCGCTCATCTGATGACGCCGGAATATGCCAGTCCCGAACAGGCGCTCGGCGAAGCCATCACGACGGCCAGCGATGTTTATAGCCTCGGCGTCGTGCTGTATGAATTGCTGGCCGGAATCTATCCGTACCAACTCAAATCTCACGCGTTGCCGGAAGTCATACGCGCGGTCACTGAACAGGATGTAGTGGCGCCGAGTGTGGCTGTCACGCGGAGCAAATCATCTTCAACCGACTACTTTCCAGAAGGCGGCTCCGATGGCAGCGTGGATAAATTGCGCTCGCGGCTGCGCGGCGACCTCGATACCATCGTGTTGACCGCTCTCAACAAGGATGTAAACCGCCGTTACCGCAGCGCCGAACAATTAAGCGAAGACATACACCGCCATTTGACGCACCAGCCGATCGCGGCCCGCAATCCCACGCTGGGTTATCGCATTCGCAAGCTCGTGCGGCGCCAGCGCGCCCCCATCGCGACCGCCGCGCTGATATTTCTGACATTGCTGGGCGGTGTCATCGCGACCGCCAACCAAACACTCATCGCACGCTCCGAACGCGCCAAGGCTGAAGCCCACGCGCAAGAAGCTATGCGCCAGCGGGCGGCCGCCGAAGCGCAAGCCGAAGAGGCGCGCAAACAACAATCGTTTTCCGAAGCCAACGCCGCCGAAGCGAATCACCAACGCCTGCTGGCCGAAGAATTGACCGAGGAGACGATCAAACATCAACAGCTTGCCGACGCGTCCCGCCGGCGCGCCGAAGCGGGCGAGGCTTCATACCGCGGGCTGGCTTACGCCGCTGAAATGCATCTGGGCGTGCAACACTGGGAAATGGCGAACATCGCCGGCCTCAGCCAGGTGGTCAACAATCACGTCCCGAAAAACGGCGAGTCGGATTTGCGCGGCTTCGAATGGTATTACCTCTGGCGTTTGCTGCGCCACAACGGCGAGCAGATGAGTTTGCCGCATAAAGCCGAGGTCTGGTCGGTGGCCTATTCGCCCGATGGCAAAATGATCGCCACCGGCCACAGCGAAGACGAAGATTCCATCAAACTCTGGGACGCGGCCACGGGAGGTTTGATCAGAGTATTCAAGGGCGCAAGGTCTTTGCCATGGACTATCGCTTTTTCGCCTGACGGCGCGAAGCTGGCTGGCGCTTTCAACGACGGCGCGGCCAGAGTGTGGGAAGTGGGTTCGGGCCGGGAATCGCTTGTTCTCAAAGGACACAAAAGCAGGGCGACCTCCATCGCTTTTTCGCCTGACGGAAAAACGCTTGTGACAGGCAGCGATGATGAGACGGTGAAACTGTGGGAAGCAGCCACGGGACGTGAGCAATTGACGATTCTTCCCAGGTCGGGGTTGATAAAGTCAGTGGCGTTTTCGCCCGATGGCAAAATGATCGCGACGGGTGGCGTGGGCAGCGCGACAGCCAGAAGAGGCGATTTTTTGGTTAGACTCTGGCGCGTTGGCGACGGTAAGGAAATCGTGGCTTTCGATCCCGACGGCGGATGGTCATTGGCATTTTCTCCTGATGGGAAAATGCTGGCGACGGCCTCGCGCGACTATATCAGGTTGTGGGATTTCGTCAGCCGCCGCGAAATCGCAACGCTGAGAGGCCATAATTCCAGAATTCGTGCCATCGCGTTTGCGCCAGATGGCCGCTATGTCGCATCAGCCTCTGACGATCGCACCGTGAAACTCTGGGACGTTGAAACGCGGCAGGAGCTTGCCACTTTGAAAGGCCATCGGGCCGAAATTTTCGCGACAGTCTTTTCGCCGGATGGCCGGAATCTGGTGACGGGAGCGATGGATTTCACGGCCAAGGTCTGGGACATCGGCGCCGCGACTGAACTCACACAAATTCGCAACACCAGGTCAATTTTCAATCGCGTGGTATTCGCGCCGGACGGGCGTCGGATAGCGACGACGGAAGATTTTGATCTGGCTATTCGCGATGCGAAAACCGGACGTGAACTCGTTCGTTGCCAGGGGCACACAGCGGCCATTAGCGCCTTCGCTTTTTCGCCTGATGGGCGAACCATCGCCAGCGCCAGTCAGGACAGAACCGTTCGGCTCTGGGACGCCGCTTCCGGGAAGGAATTGTTCACGCTCAATAGTCACACCGGAACCACAATGGCCGTCGCTTTTTCGCCGGATGGCCGCAAACTGGTTTCCAGCGCGCAGGATCAAACGGCGCGGGTCTGGGACCTGGCCACCCGGCGCGAACTGCTCACGTTCAGAGGCCATTCCCACCCCGTGATGATGGCCGTCGCTTTTACGCCGGATGGCCGCCGCATTGCGACCGGCAGTTACGACAAGACGGTCAAGTTATGGGACTCAGCGACGGGAAAAGAACTCGCGACTTTTTCAGGGCAGGTCAAACCCGTCATGAGCGTGGCAATTTCCCCCGATGGCCAACTGCTTGCCGCCGGTAGCGCCGACACCACTGTGAAGATATGGGAACTGGCGACCGGTCGGGAAGTCGTCACGCTAACGGGCAGCGCGGGCCACGTCCGTGCCCTCGCCTTTTCTTCCGACGGTAAGCGTCTGGCGACAGGCAGCGGCGATGGCGTAGTTCGTTTGTGGGATCCGGCCAGCGGGCAGGAATTGATCGCGCTCAGAGACCATTTGGGTCAGGTCAACAGCGTGGCCTTTTCACCGGATGGTCAAACGTTGGCCAGCGCTACGGCGGGCGGCCCTGTGCGATTTTGGCGCGCTGCTGTTGCTGACAATGCGCAAGCTCATCTCAGGAAATCATCCAATTCTGTTCATTGATTCAGTTGACCTGATTGCGTCAACTGATCTTTTTCGACACAACAAGACCGTCCAGTTGATTTTGCGCGTTCCAGTATCGTTTGGTTAAAAACCAGCGCCGGTCATGGTGGGCTTCGTGGGTGATGCGGTCAATCCAGTCGGGCAATGCGGCCAGGTGTTCATCCCAGGCGGTTTGGCAAGCGGCGGCGGTTGGCAAATCGCCATTGCTCAACGAAAGGAATTTGGCTTCCAATTCGCGCCGTGCGATTTCAGTCATCGCTCTTCGGCGCGCGTAATCGCCCAGCGTCAGCCGGTGCAAATGTTCGTGTCGCCACCACAAACTTTCAGCGTCGTAACTTTCACCGGCAAGCGCGCCGGTTGAAATTAGTTCGCTGCCAAGTGCGAACGGCTTGAAGACGCTCAAACACGGCGAAGAGGTTCCGGTCATCCAGTGCAGCGAACCGCTGGCGCTCAAACGGCTGACCATTGAACCCGTCGTTTGCCCGCTTTGCCGCGTTTTCAACCACGAAGCGTGACCGCAAGGCATTTGCAATCGCAACCCTGTTTCAGGTGTTTGACCTGCGTGATCGCGCAACGCAGCGAACAAATCGGCTCGGCCAATTTTCCCGTCCGACAACATCAAACGCCGAAACGTGCAGGCTCTGCGAACGTCGCCGCCGCTGGTAAAGCGATAAAACGGATCGCCGAAGGCTTTGGCAAAATCGAAGTCGTTCGCTGATTTGCACCAGCCTTGCGCTTTTGCGAATTCATACGCGCCATCGGAAATCAGATCGAAGTCTTTGCCGATGGTCAGCACGTTGCTGATGGTTCGCACACCGCGAACTTGCTGCGCCGCCCAATGTCTGTCGGCGGTTTCCAACACCCAGGCTTCGGTCGGGTCGGCGATGATGAACGAATTGTGATAGCGAAATCCTTTGTGACGATAACCGCATAACCCGCCTTGTCCAAAGTCAGCGATCAATCGGGTAATCAATTCCAACGCCTCGCGCGCGGTTGCCGAACGCTCCAACGCCAATCGCAGCAAATCCATGCCGGTCAATCCGGTTTTCGGCACAGGCAATTTGGTGAAGACGGCTTCGTTGCCAATGGCGACGCCGCGCGCGTTCGCGCCCATTTCCGCGCCCCACATCCAGAACGGACGGCTGAGCACGACTTCGTAAGTTTCAGCAGCTTGGGGAATTTCGATGTAAGTACATTGCAGATTCGCAGGCGAAGCGAATTTTTGCGCGGGCAGATGGACGATGTTTTGGGCTTCGCCGGGTTCGCGGTCGCTGTTTTTGCCGAACCAGACAACGGCGTCTTTTGTGGCGGGAGGAACGGTTACGATGGTGTCACACATGAGTTGATGTTTTCAGCTTAGTCGGATACGCGCGTCAATCATGGTCAGGCCTTCGCCGCGCGGGTGAACGATGACCGGGTTCAAATCAATTTCGGCGATTTGCGGAACGGCTTCGGCCAGCGCGCCCAATCGCAAGAGCAAATCTTCGACGGCGGCAATGTCGGCTTCGGGCGCGCCGCGATACCCTTTCAGCAAACGATGCGCCCGCGTGGACAGAATCATTTCGCGCGCGTCGCGGTCGGTCAACGGCAACACACGGAACACCACGTCGTCCAGCAATTCGACCAGATAACCTCCAGAACCGAACGCGACCAACGGGCCAAACACCGGATCGTGCGTGACGCCGGCCAACACTTCAACGCCTGCTTTGGCCATGGGCATGACGCTGGCGGCTTCGAGCGTGATGTTGTGCGCGGCCAATTGTCGTGTGAGTTGTTGGAATCCGGCAGCCGCGTCCGCCGGAGCGACGTTCAACAACACGCCGCCCACATCGGATTTGTGCAGCACGGCGGGCTGATGAATTTTCAATGCAACCGGCGATTGAAATTCAGCGGCGGCAGCGGCAGCTTCTTCGACAGTTCGAACGATTTTGGCGCTGACGATGTGAATGCCCGCCGCGCTCAACAATGCCGCGACATCTGTTTGATTCAACCAGTCACCGTCCGTGTAGCGCGCAACGATGGATTGAGCCAGGTCTCGGTCAACGGGAATGTCGGCGATGCTGCCAGTCGGCGTCGAACGCCACAATCCATAATTCGCAGCGGCGGCCAACGCGACTGCGGCGCTTTCAGGAAAGTCATACACCGGCACCGAACGTTTGGCTTTGGCGGTTTTCGATTCGCTGACCGGAACTTTGATCGTCGTCGAATAAGGATCGAAAAACACCGCCGCGACGGTTTTCTGCAAATTGGGGCGAGCCGCCAGCACGTCGCTCAAGACCTGAGCGACTTCGCGCGTAGGCGTCGCCAGCGGCGGAATGAAAATCACCAGCAGCGAATCCAGGTCGGGATCGTCGCAAAGAATTTCCAGACAGGCGCGGTAATGCGCAGGGCTGGCGCTGGCAATCATATCCACTGGATTGGTGACTGTTGCGGCGGCGGGCAGCACTTCGCGCAATTTTGTTTGTGTTGTTTCGCTGAGCGGCGGAATTTCCAATCCGGCGGCGATGGCCGCGTCCACGGCGATGATGCCTGGGCCTCCGCCGTTGGTCAGCACGCCCAGCCGTTTGCCTTTCGGAATTGGTTGCGAAGCCAGCAAACGCGCCACCGAAAAAAATTCTGCCAGCGTATCCACGCGAATGATTCCGGTTTGCGCAAACAGCGCATCGGCGGCCCGGTCGGAACTGGCCAGGGCAGCGGTGTGACTGGAAGCGGCGCGCGCTCCGGCGGAAGTCCGACCGGATTTGACAGCGACAATCGGTTTGGCGCGCGAAACTCGGCGGGCTATGCGCGCAAAACGACGCGGATTTCCAAAGCTTTCCAGATAAAACAAAATCACGTCGGTCGCTTCGTCCGATTCCCAGAATTGCAGCAGGTCGTTGCCGGAGATGTCGGCTTTGTTGCCGACGCTGATGAACGACGACACGCCCAATCCAATCTCGCCGGCTTGCGCCATCAAGGCCAACCCAAGCGCGCCGGATTGCGAACTCATCGCTACATTGCCCGCCGGAGGTTCGACCGGCGCAAAGGTTCCGAGCAAGCGAACATTGCCCGACGTGTTGACCAATCCCATGCAGTTCGGACCGACCAAACGCATTCCCGAAGCGCGGCAAATGTCGAGCAGGTTTTTTTGCTCTGCGCGCCCTGCCTCTCCGGTTTCGGCAAAACCCGCGGACAACACGCACAACGCGCGAACGCCCGCAGCGGCGCACTGCCGAGCGGTTTCGATGACGTGCTCGGCGGGAACAGCGATGAAGACCAGTTCCGGCGGTTCCGGCAAATCGGCGATGGATGCGTAGGCGTGAACTCCGGCGATTGAATTCGCCGATTGATTGACGGGATACAACGTGCCGGTGAATCCCCAGCGCAACAGGTTGCGAAACAGCGCGCCTCCGACCGAAGCCGGGTTGCGGCTGGCTCCGATGACGGCGACGGTTTTCGGTTCAAAGACGTGGCTCAAACTGGCGCGTTCGGCTTCGGCCTCCTGCGCGTCGCGTCGCGCTTCGGCGACTTCGCTGCGCGTGATGGGGAATTCCAGATGCGTCACGCCGTAACTGATGTTCGCCGTCAGCGCGTATCCGGCTTTGCGAAACACGGACAGCATCAAACGGTTATCGGCCAGCACGTCGGCGGCAAATCGCGTGATGTCGTGCCGCCGGGCGAATTCGGCCAGCGCATCCAGCAGAATCGTGCCGATGCCGCGTCGTTGAAAAGCGTCTTCGACCAGGAACGAGACTTCGGCGGTGTCGGGGTGTTCTTCCAGCACGAAGTAACGACCGACAGCGACTATGGTTTCGCCTTGAGTGATGACCAGCGCCACGTGGCTTCGACCATCTACCGAAACCAGTTGATCCAGTTGCGAATCGGGCAGGGAAGTCACCATTCGCAAAAATCGGTAGCGAATGGTTTCTGGCGAACAGCGTTTGAACAAAGCGATCAGACCTTCACGATCGGTTTGTCGCAACGGGCGCATTTGCAACACTGTGCCGTCGCGCAACAGCACATCGCGGGAAAAATTGTCCAGTGAATGCAGTTCATTCGTCATAACTTTTGAAGCGGAAGTTTGTTCAAGGCCGAGAAGATAGGCCAAGCGCGAAATTGTGACAACTTGCTGCTGCAATTCTTGTTGCTTGGCGCAACGATTGGTTTGACAGCTATCAGGGCCATCCCTACAATCTCGCAGTTTCAATAGCCGATGTTGGAAGTTTATCCCCCTCGCGGCTGCACGAAGAACGAATGCCAAGCCAAGCCATCACAACGCTTGAGTTCGACAAACTCAAGGAAACTCTGCTGCAACAGATTCGCACCCCGCTCGGAGCGGCGCTGGCCGAAGAGTTGCAGGTTTCTACCAATGCAGAGCAAATCAGACGCGATTTGCGGCTGACGGGCGAAGGTGTGTCTTATCTGCGCGAAGGCACAGCCATGGACATTCACGATTTGCCAGACCCGCGTTCACCGCTCGGCAAATTGGGAATCGCCGACATCAATCTGGAACCGCTGGAAATCATTGATCTGCTGCGTCTGATTTCCGTCGCGATGGGGTTGCGCGAAACTTTCCACGAAGAGCGCGAAAAATTCCCGCTCATACGCGAAATCACCGAACCGATTCCGAATCTGCGCGCGCTGTATCAACGACTGCGCGGACGCATTTCACCCAGCGGCGAAGTCGAAGATTTCGCCAGTCCAGAATTACGCGAGATTCGTTTTCAAATTTCCAAGCTGCGGTCACAGGTTCAACGGTCGCTGGAAACGATCCTCAAGCGCGCCGAAGCCGACCACGCGCTGCGCGATGAATACGTCACCATTCGCAACGACCGTTACGTCATCCCGATTCGCAACGACAATCGCGGCGCGGTGCAGGGAGTCGTTCACGGCATGTCTTCGTCGGGGCAAACGGCGTTTGTCGAACCGCTGGAAACGATCAACCTGAACAACGAACTGGTTCGGCTCCGCGAAATCGAACAGACCGAAATCATCAAGGTGCTGTTCGCCATCACCGAAGAGTTGCGCGACGAACGCGACGCTTTGGCGCAGATGGCTGATGCCGTGGCGCAGATTGATTTCATCTCGGCAAAGGCTCGATTGGCGCTCAATCACGATGCGATTGAACCGACGATTAACGAAAACGGGCGACTGCATTTGAAAGATGCGCGCCATCCGCTGCTGGAAGCGAATTTGAAAGCTCAGCGCTTGCCGATTGTGCCGTTGTCGCTCGATTTGGACAGCGATCATCGAGTGATGGTCATCAGCGGCCCGAACGCTGGCGGCAAAACCGTCGTGTTGAAAACCGTCGGGTTGTTGTCGTTGATGGCGCAAGCCGGATTGCACGTTCCCGCCATGGCCGCCGATTTGCCGATCTTCAACCAATCGCTGGCGGACATTGGCGATCATCAATCCATCGCGGCGAACCTTTCGACTTTCACGGCGCACATTCAAAACATTCGCAACATCAGCGAAGAATTCGATCCGCCCGCGTTGATTTTGCTCGACGAAGTCGGAACCGGAACCGATCCAGAGGAAGGCTCGGCTTTGGGCGTGGCGATGGTGGATTATTTCCGCGAACGCGGCGCGCACGTCATTGTCACCACGCATTACAGTGGTTTGAAGGTTTACGCGACGAACACGCCGGGTGTCATCAATGCCAGCGTCGAATTCGACGAACGCACGTTGAAACCGACTTACAAATTGCTGGTCGGTTTGGCCGGGTCTTCATCGGGAATTGAAATCGCTCGCAGGTTTGGCCTACCGAAAGCCATCACCGAACGCGCAGCGGAAAAAGTTCAAACCGCCAGCGCAGACGCGACGGAATACTTGCGACGATTGAAAGATCAGTTCGACAATCAGCAACAAATGGTTGTCGCTCTGGAAGAAGAGCGCGCGCTGGTTGCCGACAAATACTCCAAACTGGAATTGGAATTCATCAAGCGCGAGAAGGAGCGCGAAAAAGAATTTCGCTCCGAATTGCAAAAAATCGTCGAAGAATTCACGGCGAAGGCCGAAAAATTCGCTTCTACAATTGAAGACGCTGCGACGGCTCGTAAAGTCAAAAAGGAGATCGAGCGTCGCACCGTCGAGTTGAAAGCTTCAGCCAGTTCCGCCGCGCGCGAATTGCGCAAGCAGCAAGGCATTCTGACCGCCGAAGAACAAGCCGCGATTGCCGCCGAAGAAGCTGTGCCGGAAATCGTGGACTTTGAAATTGGCGACCGCGTTCGCGTCTTGTCGCTCAATCAGGAAGGCTTGATCGAGTCAATCAAAGGCGAAGAAATCGTCGTTCAGGTTGGCGCGTTGCGTTTCCGCGAAGTTGCCGACAATTTGCGATTTGTTGAGCGCAAACAAGCAAATCAGAAAGCTGCGAAAGCGGCTGCCGGTTTGCCAAAAGGCGTTTCGGTTTCGCTGAAAGACCAACCGACGGTCGGTTCGGAGTTGAACGTTATCGGTAAGACGACGAACGAAGCGACCTACGAAGCCGACAAGTTTCTGGATGCGGCATATCTGGATAATCACGACCGCGTTCGCATCGTTCACGGCATGGGAATGGGCGCGCTGAAACGGGCGATTGCCGATCTGCTTTCCGGCCATCCGCATGTGGCAAAGTTCTATCCGGCGGAGCAAAATGAAGGCGGCAATGGGGCGACGATTGTCGAGTTGAAGATGTAATTTGGTTTAGAGGCAATGGAGGATCAGTTATGAATACCGATATTAATGCCAATGCCTGCATCTCTGAGCTTGAAACCGAACTCGCCGATGCGCTGAATCGCATATCCAAAAATGAAGGCACGGTTGAACAATTGAACAAATCTATCGCCAGTGGGAATGGAATGACGAATTGGCAATTTGTTGTTTTCGTTTTTGCGCTTGCTGGTTCATTGCTTGGTTCGATGTATTGGGCGACAGGAGTTTTAGAAAAACGGTTTGATGAACGCTTTACTCAAATGGAAAAGCGATTTGAAGATAACCGGATTCAAATGGAAAAACGATTCGAGCTAACCGAAAAGCGGTTTGAAGATTTGCGCCAAGTTGTTTTATCTCAGCAAAAGCGATAGCGGGTTTTCGCCAGTGTACTTTCTGCCAGCATATTTTCTGAAAGTTGGATTGCTATGAAAATCCCGCGTGGGTTCAGCGATGAGTTACTAAATCAAGCCGATATTTTGCGGATTGTCGGTGATTACGTTTCGCTGAAAAAAGCCGGGAGCAATTACAAAGCTTGCTGTCCGTTTCACAACGAAAAGACGCCGAGTTTCAACGTCAACCCGTCCAAAGGTATTTTCAAATGCTTTGGGTGCGGCAAAGGTGGCAATGCAATCACCTTCGTCATGGAAATCGAAGGCGCTCCGTTTCCTGAAGCGGTCAAGATCGTCGCCGAAAAATGTGGGATCGCGGTTCCGGTGGTTGCTGATGACCAGCGCGATTATGAAGAACGCGATAGGCAACGCGCCGATTTGCTGCAATTGAATGCCTGGGCGACCGAGTTCTTTGAACAAAACCTGACCGAAACTGCCGAAGGCCGACGCGGGCTGGCTTATCTGGAAGGGCGTGGAATTACCGAAGCGACTCGGCAACAGTTTCGGCTGGGGTATGCGCCGAACAGTTGGGACGCGATGAGCAGTTTTTTGCGTTCGCGCGGAGCTTCGACGGCGCAAATCGAACGCAGCGGTCTGGTGACTCTGAAAGAAGCGGGCGGCTTTTACGATCGGTTTCGCGGACGGTTGATGTTCCCGATTTGCGATACTCAGGGGCGAGCGGTCGCTTTTGGCGGGCGCATCATCGGCGAAGGCGAGCCGAAATACCTGAATTCGCCTGAAACCGCCGTCTACACCAAAGGCCAGCATCTGTTTGGTCTTGGGTATTCACGCGATTCGATACGGAATAAGGACTTTGCGATTCTGGTCGAAGGTTATCTGGATTTCCTGATTCCGTTTCAGGAAGGCGTTCGCAACCTGGTTGCCAGTCTGGGAACAGCGCTGACCGAAAACCAGGTGCGGCTGTTGGGGCGATATACGCGAAAAATTGTAGTGAATTTCGACCCGGATTCGGCTGGAGTGGCGGCGACCAAACGCAGCCTGGAATTGCTTTTGGGCGAAGGGTTCAAGGTCAATGTGCTGACCTTGCCGGACAACTTGGATCCCGATGAGTTCATCCGAGCGCGCGGCGCAGACGGTTACTTGCGATTGCTCAAGAACTCCCAACCTTTTCTGGATTACATAGTTGAACAGGCTGTCGGCGCAAATGACCAGAAATCCCCATCCGGTAAAGTCGAAACGATTAACTCAATTCTGCCGTACTTAAAGTTGGTAAAAGATCGGATCGAACGTTCAGAGCAGTTTGAACGCATCGCCGACCGGCTGAAAATTGACAGTAAGCTGATTCGCCAGGAATTCAAAAAGGCTGCCGAAACGCGGCAGGAAAAAGTCAGCGAACGCGCGGTCATTGCCAGCGTCGCGTTGAAACCTGCGGAGCGAAAGTTGCTAGAGGTTTTACTCAATTGCCAGCCCATTCGGCGGCAGTTGAGTCTGAAAATCACCGAAGAAGATTATTTCGGCCTCAGAACCGAAAAACTTTTTCACACGATCTTTGAGTTTGAACGTCAACAGATAGAGATTTCGTATCCGGCATTGAGTCAGCAACTCGGCGACGAGGAATTGGCAAGCGATTTGCTGCCCAGACTGATGATCAGTGACACCGAGTTTGATGTGACGGATCAGGAATCTCTGAATCGAGCTGAACGGGAGGCGTTGGAAAGTCTTCACAGCTTGCGCTGCGGAAAATTGGCCGAACGACAATCGGCACTCCAAGCTGAGCTAAACCAGGCGCAACGAAGCAACAACCCCGAACGTTTAGGCGAATTGATGATGCTCAAGTTTGAATTGGCCAAACAGGAACGAGAATTGGCGCGATGGAACGGCTAAAAAGTGAGTAGCCGGATAATTCTCAATGACAAGTCGCCAAACCGTTGACCTGATGGGCACGTAACAAAAAAAAGAAGTAAGACACAAGGAGTGAAAGCTTTGGTGTGGCGATTTTGCTGTCGCACCGAAAGGAGAGTCCAAATTGGAAGAAAAATACACAGAAGATGTTCAGAAGCTCCTGGACATGGGCATGGGGAAGGAAAAACCTTTCTTGAGCTATGACGACATCAATCAGGAACTGCCTGAAGGATTGGTTTCGCCGGACGAAATCGAAGACATTTTTGCGGCGCTCGGCGGAGAAGGCATCACCATTGGCGATTCCGAAGAGAAGTTTCTGGAAAGCGCCGTCGCTGCCGCCAATGCCGACAAAAAGATGGATGAGGCGCAGGAAGAAGAGGTCGAACAACTCGATCTTTCTCCGGGCAATCTGGAAAAAACCAACGATCCGGTTCGTTTGTATCTGCGCGAAATGGGCATTGTGCCGCTGTTGACCCGCGAAGGCGAAGTCGCCATCGCCAAACGCATCGAACGCGGCAAAATCCGCGCGCAGAAAGCTGTTTCCCGTTCGCCGATTGCCGTTGCCGAGCTGATTCAAATCGGCAAGGAATTGAACGAGGAATATCTTTCCGTTCGTGAAATCGTGACCTTCACCGAACAGGAAGGCATCACCGAAGAAAAAATTCTCGAATATCACAACTACACGCTGGAAACGATTGCGGAAATCGGCAAGGTCTTCAAAAAGACCAACCAGATGTATGAAAAATTGCTTGCCGAACCGAAACGTTCGCCTAAGCTGAACAAGATGAAGCGCAAACTGGCTCGGCAACGCATCGAACTTTCGCATCTGTTCCGGTTGCTGGAATTTACGCCGAAGGTGCAGGAACGATTGATCGGCGCAATGCGTCGCGCTTCGATGGAAGTCAAAGAAACCGAGCGCGAAATTGACAAGCTGCAACGTTCGTACGAACGCAAACGCAACGAAGACGAAAAGAAAGAAGCTGAAAAGAAGCTTCGCGCCACCAAACGTCATTTGACTCAATTGGAAGAGCAGCATCGTTTGCCCGCTATGGACATCAAACGTTCGCTGCAAACCGTCATTGCCGGCGAAGCCGAAGCGCAGCAAGCCAAGAAAGAACTGGTCGAAGCTAACCTTCGATTGGTGGTTTCCATTGCCAAGAAATACACCAACCGTGGATTGCAGTTCCTGGACCTGATTCAGGAAGGCAACATCGGGTTGATGAAGGCTGTGGACAAGTTCGAGTATCGTCGCGGATATAAGTTTTCGACATACGCCACGTGGTGGATTCGGCAGGCGATCACTCGTGCAATTGCCGACCAAGCCAGAACAATCCGAATTCCGGTTCACATGATCGAAACGATCAACAAACTGATTCGGACTTCACGCGCGCTGGTGCAGGAACTCGGACGCGAGCCAACGTCGGAAGAGATCGCCAAGAAGATGGACATTCCTGCGTCGAAAGTTCGCAAGGTGCTAAAGATCGCCCAGGAACCAATCTCGCTCGAAACTCCCATCGGAGAAGAGGAAGATTCGCATCTTGGAGATTTCATCGAAGACAAGACGATTCAGAACCCGGCGGAAGCCGTCATCAACATCAACCTGCGGGAAATTACCGAAGAAGTGTTGAAGACGTTGACGCCGCGCGAAGAAAAAGTCATCAAGATGCGCTTCGGTCTTGGCCCGAACGGCAGCGAACACACGCTGGAAGAAGTCGGCCAGCATTTCGCCGTCACCCGCGAACGCATTCGCCAAATTGAAGCCAAAGCGCTTCGCAAACTCCGTCATCCGTCGCGCTCTCGTAAGCTGAAAGCGTTTCTGGAAAGCGGCAGACCCTGAAATTCTACAACCAGAACAAACCAAGCCTCAGTTGCCTTTGCAGGTGACTGAGGCTTTTTTGTTATTCTCGATAGCTCATCTTGTCCTTCAAATCATGTAGCTCCTGAGGACGATCAACACGACAGTAAGTAACAGTTAGCATATTCACTTTATGTGGCAGGTGGCGCTCGTTGAGGTGGAGTTCGGGTATTTTTTTTTCTCGCTTTTCTGGGTTGACAGAGCTAGCTGGCATGTATAGCATTCGCGCCGAAGTTGCCCAAAAACACAAAACATTCAGTAACTCTTCTGTGGGAAGCGCTTTTTCATAGTTTTCGAGGCATTGCAGTAAGATCCTCGGCAATAAGGTGAAAGGTGCGTCGCGCCGAATAGCCAAAACTCCCAATAACAACCAAATCCTTAACCGAGGAAACTACAAGTGAAAGTTACTTTGAAAGCCATGGCTTCAGGAATTGCTCTGTTCATATTGTTGACAGCCGGAAGCAAAGCGAAAGCGTCAGAAACGACCTCTGCCGTGAAGCCTGCGGCAACTCAGGTTGAATACGTATTTACCAGCAACGGCATCATGGCCGGGGCTGAGCCTTCGCCGTTGGAGATCGTTCAGGTTGCGCGCAATGAATCTGCACTTCCGATTGGCGGAGTGTTCAAATCCGACATGGACTTGTTGAGCAATGCGGTGATTCGCGTCAAAAACAGCTCAAAAGAGGAAATCAAAGTTGCTCGTTTGGCCGTTGATTGGATTGACCCCCAAGTTGGCCGAACATTCGCGACTATGTGTGGCCTCGAAGTAAGCTCATTAGCGCCTGGCGCTGAATTCGTCGGGAAGGCTACAACAATCAGCGCGGAAAAAATGAGAAACGGTTTTGCCATAGCCGGACGGGCACAACAACGCTTGCTGGTTCGCGTCGACACGGTTGAGCTTGCTAACGACACTTTGTGGCAATACGGAGTTATGCATCGCAAAGACCCGAACTCTCCGGATGGTTGGACGCGAATATCTCAAGCTGTCCCCTACAGAAAAATTGCCCGCTATCTTCAGACGCATAATGCTAGCATCAAAAAGGAAAATATTGTGAGCCCAGCCAGCACATTCTCAATATGTGCTTATTGGAAAGGGGCTTCGGCGGCCTACCCTACCTTTTGCGAAAGTTGTGGCTGCAACATCTACAATGATGCCTATGACTTAAACACCCCTCAGCCTAATGGCTTTGACAGGTTCCTTTTTGATTATATTCCACAAGGATGTGCTGGGTATGGTTGGTGGGAATGCCCAGACTGCTATAAGATGAGTATCATTAGCTACACTTGTTAGCCACAATCCGATCAATTTAATAAGCTTAAAAGCATTTAGCAGGACACGTTGTCCTGCTAAATGCTTTTAAGTTAGTGATTACACTACTCTCCAAATTATATCTCTTAGTCTACTCCGGAGTCCTTTTTATGAAACACATACTATTTGTCATTATTTCAATCATGTTGCTAACTGTTCTTCTTGCAGCTTTCTTGGCTCACAAGAAGCAAGTTAGCGCACAAGGTAAATCAGAAGTCAGCATATTGACTGCTGATAATCAATCGCTGACCACACTGAAGATATTGAGAGCTTTTGCCAGTTTAGCTAGAAACGAGAAAACTCTTCCCTATTTTTTTACTAAAGATAACGATCTGAAATTGTGGGAACAGGAAATAAAGTGGCAAGCTACCTCTAGTGCTCTGCCGATACAAACAGATGCCAGTGAGCCACTGCAGATATCTTTGCGATTTAACTCAGGTATAGAAAGTGACCCTTTGGCAAAAGCAGCAATTCAACGAGCATCTGCAAAGTGGGAAAACTATGTAAGTAGATCATTTGTATCAGAATTGCAGAAGTTCAATATCGCTGTGGATGTTGATTACGGTGGAACTGCATTTGGCTTACCTTTTCAATCTTCTACAACAATTGCCAAAGCTAGATTGACGCAGTTCTATTTAATAAGCGCCCAAATAGCTCCTTTTTCGGAGTTCTGGGAAGGACGTTATTATAGCTATGAACATCAAGAGCGGGTTCAACAAGAATTTCGTGAAACTACAATTCCGACAGATTTAGGAAACACTCCTGCATTCATTTTGACGAGGCCAATTTCTCTGGTGTTAGGCCATGGCTCTCTCAGGGAGTTTCAACACAATGTAGCATTCAATTCTTCTCTGAATTACGATTTTGATCCGAGTGATGGAATTGATCCGGGAAAACTGGATTTCGAATCTCTAGTAACGCGAGAGTTAGGGCGATTCCTGGGCTTTGTTTCCAGAGTTGGAGTCAAGGAAATAGACACCAAACCAGAGCACTTTATTGCATTCGGATTGAACCCGGCGGCGCCGACCATGTGGGATTGGTTTCGTTTTCGTCCGGGAGTGACGATGGATGATTTCAGTTCAGCGCAGCGCGTGCAGCGGTCTGGCGGCGAGCAGGTGTTTTTCACGGGTGACATTGAAGCTCCGCTGGCTTCGGGCGCGGCGAACGCTGCGGACTGGGAAGGTTTGAATCCGAACTGGTTGTATTACGGTCGCGCGGCCAGTCATTGGAAAGATGATGCCTTGACCGGTCAGTACATCGGAATCATGGATGAAAGTTACCTGCCGGGCGAACGCGGAGGCATTACGGCAACGGATTTAACCGCGCTGAGTTACTTTGGCTATCGCATCACCCCTGAAGCTAAGGTGATGGAAGTGTTATCTGTGGATGATGGTACGCGCGAACAAGTGTTGCCTTCTGGTAATGCGATGTTAGTCAATCGGCTGACTCCGGCGCGCGCGCCTTTCAACGTGGAAAGTGTCAGAGTGCAATTGCCTGCGTTGGCTGATGGCTCTTCGGTGGTGGGCAAGCGGTTGCGGGTGGTGGCGTTTGCCGATGCTGCGCGTTCCGGCCAGCCGACCGCCAACCCGCAATTCCTGGTTGATCGAACGATCACGATTTCGGCCTTGCCGGAAAACCGCATGCTGGAAGTGATGTTGCCGGAAGCGGTGACGGTCAACGTCGGCGACCTGTATGTCGGAGTCCAATCGGTTGATGGCAATCTGAGTTTTGCCGCCGACACCAATGGCGAAACGCCCAACCGTTCTTTCGTCTCCAATGACAACGGAGCGAGTTTCCAGTCGCTGCGGATTTCAGGGGCGGTGGCCAACGTGATTGTGCGGGCGGCGGTCAACGCCAGATTCAACGCTGTCAGCAACCTCGTTCCCGAAGTAAAGGAAATCAGCCCGACAGCCGCGCCTACAGGCTCAAGCTTCAAGCTGACGATTTTCGGGCGCAACTTTTTTCCTGATTCGGCAGACGCCGCCGGAGTCCGATACAAATCCGTCATACGGATCAACGGTCAGGATAAACCGACTGAGTTTCTGTCACTCAGACAGTTGCGAACGGAGATTTCAGCGGCGGATTTGGCGGGACTGGCTTCGGCGCGCGTGACTGTGGCGACGACGACGCCGAACGGAGTGGTCGAATCCGCTCCGGTTGAATTGTCTGTGACGCCGAATGCGCCAGTTCCGAATCTGGCGCAGATCGAACCTTCTGTGATTGCCGTTGGCAGCCCGGAAACCAGATTGATTGTGACCGGGCGCAATTTCACCGCTGCTTCCGTCGTTCGATTGAATGGCGAAGCTCGCCCAACCAGATTCATCAACAGCGCCAAGCTGGAAGCGACGATGCCAGCCAGCGATTTTGTTGCCGCTTCGAATGCCGAACTCAGCGTGATGACGCCTGCGCCGGGCGGAGGAGCGTCCAACGTTATGTCGCTGCGCGTTGCCGGTTGCAGTTACAAACTTTCGCAAAGCAGTTTTTTGAATCTGGGCGCGGGCAGACAATTCGAAGAAAACGGCGCTTATCAATTGCACGGGCTGACTCTGCAAACTGAAGATCATTGTCCGTGGACTGCCGTCAGCAATGCCGCCTGGATAGAAGTCGCCAACAAGCAGGGCAAGGGCAGCGGGCCGATCGGTTTCAACGTTTCGAACAACACAGGCATTGCGCAACGAAGCGGAGCGATCATCGTTGCAGACCAAACAATCGCCATCACCCAGGCGGGGTATCCGACAATGGTTTCGTCAGCCGCTTACGGTGAGGGTGGTTCGCCCGGAGGTTTGGCCACAATCTTCGGAACGAATCTGGCAAAGACAACTCAACTTGCGACTCAGCTACCGCTGCCAACGAATTTGGGAGGGACGACAGTTAAACTCAAATGGCTGTTTGGGCCGGCAACGCTGCCGGAACACATTGCGCAATTGCTTTTCGTCTCGCCAACTCAGATCAACCTGGTTTTGCCGGAAGACTTTCCGCGTCTGGACATTCGTGGTGTTCCCTTCTCTTTGTCGGTTTTTGTTGATGGGCAATTGGTTGCCGACGGCTACACGACTGTTTCGCCTGTTTATCCCGGCTTGTTTTCAGCCGATGCCAGCGGCAAAGGCCTGGCAGCGGCGGTCGCGTTGCGCGTCAAAGCCGACGGTTCGCAGAGTTACGAACCTGTGGCTCTTTTCAATCAGGCGCAAAACAGATTCATCGCCCAGCCGATTGATTTTGGGGAAGAAAGCGACAGAGTTTTTCTGTTGTTGTTCGGCACTGGCATTCGCGGACGCAGCCAACCATCAGCCGTCAGGGTCAGAATTGGCGGAGTTGATACACCCGCGCTGTTTGCCGGCGCTCAAGGGGAGTATGCGGGACTGGATCAGGTCAACATCGAGTTGCCTCGTTCGTTGAAGGGACGCGGCGATGTGTCGGTGGTTTGCACGGTGGATGGCAGCGGATCGAACGCAGTGACAGTCAACGTCAAATAATCAGGATCGGAAGCTGGCAAACTTCGGGTTGTCGCTTTGCCTGACAGAAATGGGCGAAGCGACGACCCGATTCGGTTTTCGATCTGGCCAATGGCCAGCGCGCAAGTGATGGGCTACAATCGCGCTCGCAGAAAATCACTTCAACAATTCAGGAAGGTCAAAATGGAAGCACTGGGAATGATCGAATGCCGAGGCTTGGTGGCGATGATCGAAGCCGCCGACGCCATGGTCAAAGCCGCCAACGTCAAGCTGGTCGGATGGGAAAAAGTGGATGCGGGACTCGTGACAGCAATCGTGCGCGGCGAAGTCGGCGCGGTCAAAGCCGCCGTTGAAGCCGGAGCCGCCGCCGGTCGCAAAGTCGGCGAAGTGGTTTCCACTCACATCATTCCGCGTCCTCACGGCGAAGTGGATGAAGGTCTGCCCGTGTTGCACACCGGCGAAACTACGCGCAAACCGATCAGCGGTTCGGTCAACCCTCAGCGCGATTAGGCAGTCCTTGAGAAGTGTGTCCGCTTGCTTGTTATTGCAACGTGAAATTGAAGGTCAGAATGCCCTGAACCTTGACCGGTCTTCCATCTAAAAAAGAAGCTCTTTTCATCGCTTCATCTCAATGTTTCCGGGTCAATGCCAAGCTCGCGGAGTTTAGCGGCCAACCGGTCAGCGCGAGCCTTTTCTAGTTCAGCTCGAACCTTTTCTTGTTCAGCGCGAGCCTTTTCTTGTTCAGCGCGAACGTGTTCACGTTGAGCCAGTAGATCTATTTCGACAGCGGTCAGGAACTTTCTGCCATTGGCGTGAAAGGCGCTCAGTTCGCCGTCGTCTTCCAGCCGCAACGTGATTTCCAGCAGCGGGCTTTTCCATTCCTTGCCAAAAACCACCGGCATCAACTTTCGCCCTTTGCGTTGCCAGACTTGCAGCCTGCCACGGTCTGGGTCGTATTCGATGTATTCATCAACGCCGTGTTTTTCATAAAAGGCCAGCTTTTCATCCATCTCGGCTTTGGTGTTGCTGGGCGAGAGAATTTCGATGGCGACCTGGGGCGCAATGTCGTCTTCCACCCATTGCCGGTAAGACCCGCGATGATCTTTGGGGCGACCGAAAATAACCATTACATCCGGCGCAACCCGAATGCTGGGCCAGCCTTCAACGGCGTACCAGAGCAGATCGGCGGCGACGAAGACGTTCGGGTTGTCGGCGAAATGGCTGTCTATGCCGGTGTGCAGCATGACTATGTACTGATACTGTTTGGTATTGTCGGCCATGGGCTTGCCGTCCGAATCAGGGTAAATGATGGTGGGATCAACTTTGATTTTTCGATTGGTTGCCTTGCTCATAAGTTCGACTCCTTAGATCAGTGGCGCGAGCAGAGGATCGCAGATGTTTTTTAACCCAAGTCTGCCGCGCTGGGCAAGTTTTGGCCAGGAGAAACCTGAATGCCGCGAGCTGCGCGGATGGCGCGAACGACGGCTTGTGCCATCGCTTCGGCGGCAAGCGCGCCGATCAGCGTGACGTTGGCGGGTTTTGTCGAAGTCGTTTTGCCGGTGGCGATGGCAAAGATCGTGTCTCCGTCGAACATGGTGTGCGCCGGGTTGATTGTTCGCGCCAAACCATCTTGAGCCATCTCGGCGACTTTTTGCGCCTGGGCTTTGTCGAGCTTGGCGTCAGTGGCAACCAGTCCGATGGTCGTATTTGTTCCGCCGAGCATTGGCGGCAAGCTTTCGCCGCGCAGGATTCCAGCCATCGTGCCTTGCAGCTTTTTGCCATCGGGCGTGCGCGCTCCGGCGATGAGCTTGCCGGTTGATGGATCAATCACGTCGCCGACGGCGTTGACGGCGACGATGGCTCCAACGGTCAGGCCGGGAAGTTTTATAGAAGCCGTACCGATTCCGCCTTTCATTGCGCGTTTACCTCCAAACATCTTGCCGACCGTAGCTCCTGCGCCAGCGCCGACATTGCCTTCGGCGGGCGCGTTGGTCGTTGCGGCTTTGCAGGCTTTGTAACCGGCTTCGGCATCCGGGCGAATTTTGGCGTCGCCAACAGTCAGGTCGAACAAAATGGCGGCGGGAACGATGGGCACTTTGGCTACGCCCACGTCGTAGCCTATGCCGCGTTCTTCCAGCCAGCGAACGACGCCGGTCGCCGTTTCCAGACCGAATGCGCTGCCTCCGCTCAAAACAACGGCGTGAACCTGTTGCACCAGATTTTTCGGATCGAGCAAATCGGTTTCGCGCGTGCCCGGCGCAGAACCGCGCACGTCTACGCCGCCGGTTGCGCCGTCTTCGCACAGAATCACCGTGCAGCCTGTCGGTCGGCGCGTGTCGGTGAAGTGGCCGACTTTGATGCCGGCGACATCGGTGATCGAGCTTTTCCGATTGGGCTGAATTGCATTGGTCATTGCGAATGCTCCTTGGTCAGCAAACAGCGCCACCGAAGTGGCAACGCTGGCTTGCAGAATTTCCCGGCGAGTCGGTTTTGATTGGTTTCCCATTTGCTCACCAAATCAAAAAGGCGGTTTCAGCTTGTTGCCGAACCGCCTTGTTTGTTTTTGTTGTGGATCAACTCACGGCTGATCGTCAGTGAACCGTTCAGCCGCGACCTTCCCAGCCGTTTTGTTTGAACACACCATCAACGACGATTACCGGCACGGTCGGGTCGTTGTCGGTGTAGGCAAACATTTCTTTGCGATAAGCCAGATTGTCCTGCGCATTGCGTTCCTCAAAAGCGATTCCTTGTTCTGTGTACCAGGTTTTCGCTTTTGCGCAATAGGGACAACCGGGTTTGGTGTAAATGATTACGCTGCTCATTGAAGTAATTACCTCTGTTCAATCGGAACGTATTTCAAATCCATTTCGCCCAGATATTCCGAGCGAGGCCGAATCAGTTTGTTGTTGCCAAGCTGTTCCAGCACATGCGCTGACCAGCCGCTGATGCGGCTGACGGCGAAAATCGGCGTGTACAGATCAACCGGAATGCCCAGCATGTAGTAGGTCGAAGCCGAATAGAAATCCACGTTGGCGCGAATCTTTTTGCCTTTTTTGTCCATTTCGGCGACGACCAGGTCTTCGATGCGTTTGGACATGTCGAACCATTTGGTGTCGCCCTGGCGTTTGCCTGTGGCTTCGGACATGCGACGCAGATGCGTGGCGCGCGGGTCTTCGGTTTGGTAAACAGCGTGGCCGATGCCCATGATCTTGTCGCCTTTGGCAAATTTGGCGGCAACGTATTCGTCCACTTTTTCGGGCGAGCCGATTTCGAGCAGCATCTTCATGACCTGTTCGTTGGCTCCGCCGTGCAGCGGACCGGACAACGCGCCAATCGCTGCGGTGATGGCAGCGTAAATGTCAGCCAGAGTTCCGGCTGTGACGCGCGCGGCAAAGGTCGAAGCGTTGAATTCGTGGTCGGCGTGCAGAATCAGCGCGATGTCGAAGGCCTGGGTTTCCACATCGGACGGTTCCTTGCCGTTGAGCATGTAAAGGAAGTTTCCGGCGTGTGAAAGCGCCGGATTGGGATCAACCGGTTCTTTGCCATTGCGAATGCGATCAATCGCGGCAACGACCGTGGCGATTTGCGCCGTCAATCGAATTGCCTGGCGTTGCCGAGCTTCGGGCGAATTGTCGCTTTTGTCAGGATCGAAAAACGCCAATGCCGAAACTGCCGTCCGAAGGGCGTCCATCGGCACGGCTGTTTTGGGGAAAGATTTGATGAAGGAAATGATTTCTTTCGGAAGCGCGCGATTGGCCGTGAGCTGTTTATTCAACTCGTCGAGTTCCGCTTTGTTGGGCAAACGACCGTTCCAAAGCAAAAAAACCACTTCCTCAAAATTTGAGTTTTGGGCGAGTTGGTGAATGTCGTAACCGCCGTAAATCAGAATTCCTTTTTCGCCGTCAATGAAACAAATGCGACTTGGCGCGGCGACCACATCGCGCAATCCGGCTCCTGCTGTTGGTGCTGCTTTACTCATAATTTTATTCCTGAATGTATTTTTTTGATGATTTCTGATTGGTCAATCTTCAAGTAACTGCGACGACATTAAGCGCCAGGTTTGGGCGCAGGTGCGGGCAGGTCCCTAGCCTCGACTTGCGATTGGAAACCGCAGCGAGCGTGCGATCCATCGCAAAACGGTTTGTTGGCGCTCTGGCCACATCGGCACAGACCGATCACGGTTCGACCGGCCAATCCGAATTTATTGCCACTTGCGTCATAGATTTCGATGTCGCCTTCGACCCGCAACGAACCATTGTTGTTGACGGTAATTTTGGTTGGCATTTTGTGGACTCCTTCTCCTCCGAAAAATCAGCCAAGCAGGGTTGTCACCTGCTTAATAAAAAAATGAAAAGAACGGTTTGAAGCTGCCAGGCAGAAAGCCTGGCAGCCAGATACAAACCAGACGCGAGCAAAACTTATTTGCCCTTCTTCGAAGCCTTGATCGGGTTCAAAGCGCGCGGCGCACGCTCTTTCGCCAACTGGTCAGCATACGCTTTGCAATCGTGGTTTTCGGCTTTGTCCTTGATCCATCCGTCCACATCAATCGTGTGATGCAGCGAGGCGAAGATCGGAAATTTATGGTTACATTTCTGACAGAAGATGTTGTATCTCTTGACTGTTGCCATTATCGAATTACTCCCTGAATTGATGTTGTGTTTCTTGTTGAAAAAACTAAGCTGATATTGCCTGACCGACCTATCGTGGGGACTCAGGCAAGGGCGGGAATATACACGACCAATCACAATTTTCCAAAACCATGTGCGGTCGTTCGGGTTTTATGGGCGGCGAGCAGGTTCGGATTCGCCGATGTTGATCCAGCGTTGTTCCGCTTCGGATCGCAAAATGGAGTCTATGACTTCCTGGCAGCGCAATCCGTCCGCAAACGTTGCTGCGTGGGCGATTTCCGTTCTGCCTTCGCGCAAGGCCTGAACCGTTTCTCGCGCCAGATGATAAAAAGACCGCGCCCAGACGTTGTCGGGAATGACGGAAATTTCACGCGCACGATCCGCCAGCGACATTTCTTCGAATGGGTGATTGTATCCAATGGCTCCCAGCAGCACTTCTTCGCCGTCCAGCACCAGGGTTCCGTTGCTGCCGACCGCCGTAATCTGATTTTTTCCGCCGCTGGCGAACAGGGACGACAGCATGACAACGCCGTGGGAAATACGATTTTCCTGTGATCCGAACCGAACCAGGAACGAACAGTAATCGTCGGTTTCGTTCGTTTTCATTTCTCCGGTTTTTGGGTCTTTGCGTTCGGGAACCATTGTGGCGACGGCGCTCGTAACGGATTCGATTTCGCCGAACATCCAGCGAATGGCGTCAATTGCGTGCGAGCCAAGCGCTCCGAGCAAACCGCCTCCGGCAGATTTCTGCGACCACCAATTCCACGGACGTTGGGCAGAATGCCGAAAGCCTGAAGAGATGGTCACGCTGATGTGATGCAAGTCGCCAAGAAAGCCTCCGTCCACCAGTTCTTTCATGCGTCGCCACGTCGGATTGAATCGCAATTCGTGATCTATGATCGAAAGCTGGTTTGGTTTGGTTGCTGCCAGTCCGGTCATTTCGCGAGCTTCGTTGGCGTTCATCGCCATCGGTTTTTCGCAAATCACATGCTTGCCGGCGTTGAGTGCAGCAATTGAAATCGGATGGTGCAAATATGGCGGCGCGGAAACGACGACCAGCGAAACTTCCTCGAGCGCCAACAACTGTTCGTAACTTTCACAGGCGTTGGCAATTTTGAATTCCGATGCGACTTTGACGGCGTTTTCATAATGCCCGCTGCAAACGGCCACCAATTCCGCTCCATCGCACAATTGAAAAGCCGGCGCCTGCGCGCTGCGCGCAAAACCGGTGCCGATCAATCCAATTCCGATCTTGTCCTGCTTCATCGTCAATCTTTACCTTTGGGCGTTTGCTGTCCTGAACCGATTCTTCCAAAAACGATACGTCATTTTACACACCAGCCGCCAATTGCAAAATCAGGAATGCAGCTTCGATTTTCGATAACTGTTGACTGCCACTAGCGGCTGAAAAGTCGCGTGTTATAATCCCACCGCATTTTGCCAGCAGTAACGCATCGCTCTAAACCATCAAACACAAACGCAGCGTCCAAAAACGATCTGGGAGGATTTATGGTCAGATTTGGCGGTTTGAAAAACGAGATGGAAATTGGCGTTTCCGAACAAGATGATCTTTCGTCCAACATCTACTCCGCCCCTCAAAGTGGCGGTCCGCGTGGTTATGCTGCGCAGTTCGGCGACGATGAACGTGATCCGTGGGATTATGATGACTTTCGGGATGACGATGATGATGAGGAGGAGGATTATCTGAAAGACGATGATGATTTAGACGATGACGATCTCGACGACGATGATGATGATGATGATGATTCCTTGAGTGTCAAACACGAGATTAAGGTTCAGGTTGAGGAAGTAGAAGAGGAAGATGATGGTAAGAAGGACGGCGAACAAGCTTTGGTCGAAGAGGAAATTGTAGAGGTTGGTTTCGAACCTGCCCCCTCAAGTTTCGTTCAACCCGAAGTGGTTCCGCTGGTAATTGACGTAACCCCTGAACCTGCTCCGGTCGTGATTCCAGCGGCGGTCGAAGTCGTTTCCCCGTCTGCCGAAGAGTCGAGTAAACCAGCAAAGAAAACTGCCGCAAAATCGAAAGCGAAGAAAGCTGCTAAATCAGCAAGGAAGGCTGTTAAAAAAGCGGTCAAGTCTGCAAAGAAGGCTAAGAAGGCTGCGAAAAAGGCAGCGACCAAAACTTCTAAAGCAGCCAAGCCTGCCAAAAAGGCCAAGGCTGCCAAGAAAGCTGCAAAGAAGGTCGCTAAAAAAGCGGCTAAAAAAGCAGTGAAACCAACCTCAAAGAAAGGAGGGAAGAAACCCGTGCCAGCAACCAAGAAAGCTGCCAAGAAGGCCCCGGCGAAAAAAGCCGCCAAGAAAGCTCCAGCTAAGAAAGCCGCCAAGAAGGCTCCGGTGAAAAAGGCTGCGAAGAAAGCTCCAGCCAAGAAAGCCCCGGCGAAAAAAGCCGCCAAGAAAGCTCCAGCCAAGAAGAAGTAAGGCTGCCGAAATCGTCTCAGACGATTGAGCTGATAACAACAAGGCGATGCCATCCAGATTGCTCACGTGACCTGGGTGACATCGCCTTTTTCGTGATTATTGAAGGGAATGTTTGCGCTGAAATAATTCGACGGCCAGTTTGATGGCGGCGATCATGCTGGAATGATCGGCTTTGCCTTGCCCGGCAATGTCGAACGCCGTTCCGTGATCCACAGAAGTGCGTATGAACGGCAATCCCAGGGTGACATTGACAGCTTCGCCGAACGACAGGCATTTGACAGGGATCAAGCCTTGATCGTGATAACAGGAAATTACCAGATCGAATTCGCCGCGTGCGGCTCGCAAAAACACAGTGTCGCCGGAATGTGGCCCGCTGACCTCTATGCCGTCGGTTTTGCGGCAGCTTTCAATGGCAGGAATCATTTCGGCAGCTTCTTCGAAGCCGAAGAGCGTGCCTTCACCGCCGTGCGGATTTAATGCCGCCACTGCGATTCGCGGGCGAACGAAACCATACGCAATCAGCTCGCGGTGAATCAGACGGATCAAGGTTTCGAGAGCGGATTTTTTGACGTAGCTTGAAACTTCGGTCAGCGGGACGTGAGTGGTCAGCAAGGCAACGCGCAAAGCCGGAGCAATGAAGGTCATGGCGAATTCGTCGGTGTGAGTAAGCTTCGCCAGAAATTCCGTGTGGCCGGGGAAATGATACCCGGCCAGAAAGAGCGAACGTTTATTGATCGGCGCGGTGGTGATTGCGTCCAGTTTGCCGATACCGCAAAGCGCAACGGCGGCTTCTATGTATTCTGCCGCCGCTTTGCCGCATTCGGCCTGCTCGCGTCCCAATTGAATCGAACCGGGAATGTTGGCCAGGTTGTAAATGATTGGCGGACTGAGGTGGTCAGGCCAGGTTTCGCCGACGTTGAGAACATCCAAACCACGCGCCAACCCAAAAACGCGCGACCAGTGCGCCAGATATTGAGCGTCTCCGATCAACACCGGTACACAGATGGATTGGATTTCTTCTTCGGCAATGGCTTTGAGTGAAATTTCCGGGCCGATGCCCGCCGGATCGCCAATGGTGATTCCGATCCGCGGCTTTCGTCCCGGAGCTTCATTGCCAGTTGCATCAGGCATAATCAGGCGCGTTGAGCGATGAATCTATTCGTCGTCGTCCTCGTCGTCGTAATCAACGGCTTTGGATTTTGACGGTTTCTGTTCTTTCGCCTCTTCGTCCTTGTACAGATATTTGATGTTGTGTTTCAGCACCAACAGGTTCGGTCCCTCGTCGCGGTGCAGTTTGATGCTGTTTTTATCGTACCATTCGATGGTGCCGTGCAAGGTTTCATTGTCCTGCAAAACCACAACCATCGGCGTGTGGGCATCCATCTGCTTCTTGTAATAGAAGCTTTCGGCGTTGGTTTGCTCCGGTGGAATTTTCTTTTTCGACTGAGCCGGTTGATGAGCCTGACGCTGTTGCGGTGGCGGCTCGATGCGACGAGCTTGTTGTTGGTAATGCTCTCTCTCTTTGACTTCCGCCAAAGTCGTGCGAATCAGTTTTCGGTTCACTTTCTTTCTCCTTACTTGCGAAAAGCGGTAAGTGGCCAGAGAGCGGTCTGACTATCCGCTCCTTAAAAGCCGGAGCCCAGTGATGAGCTAAGCTAACAGATTAGATGAAGCAGTTTATCCGCTCAGGTTTGTTGTACGGCACACAAGCACAGCCGAAGAAGGCGCAGTGTGCCGACGATTGACACTCAACCATAAAGACTAGATTGAGAAAAGGTGACCCTCGTCCCGAAATGCGATTCGGGAAACTGGAATTATCCTCACTATGAAGAACAACGGAGGTAATTTGCGGGAATCTGCAACGGCGCCTGCGTTAGCGCCTCAGCGACCATAGCTCAATACTGATGCTCGTTGATGGCCGGGATGCTAACTCAACAAAACAATCGGCGCAAGTCAGCCGCAGAGTTTGAAGCCTGACTCAATACTTTTCCGAACCAGTGACGACCAGGCTTCGTAATGCAGAGTCGCTTGAGCCTGTTCTGGCAATTACAAACGCATGTTTTCAATTCCTGGAATTCACATGAAGTTAAAGAAATGGTTGTTTGCGACGCAGATTATGATTGCGCTTCTGGCTGGGTTGGCGGTTTGTCTGCCAGCCGAAAGTCGCTCGCAAGCTCCTGTGCGGCCGGTTGTCGTTGGCGTGTCCACGACGGGCAAACCTGCTGACGAGCGACAACAGACCTTCGATATTGTCTGGCGCACTGTCAAAGACAGACACTTCGATCCGACCTTTGGTGGATTGGATTGGGACAAGGTGCGGCAGCAATACGAACCGCGTCTTTCTGCAATCAAAACCGACGCTGAGCTATACAGATTGCTGCAACAGATGCTGGGCGAATTGAAGCAATCCCATTTCAACATCGTTCCGCCGGAATCAGTGATTGCAGACAATGCGGCGGAACCTCCGAGCGGCAGCACAGGCATTGACGTGAGAATCATTGATGGACAAGCGGTGATCGTTCGCGTTGAAGCCAATTCGCCAGCGGAGCAAGCGGGAGTACGTACCGGATTCGTCGTCAAACAGGTTGGTGAAACGAAAGTCGAACAATTGATCTTGCCACCAGGAAAAGGCGATTTGTCGGAAAAGGTTCGCCTGTTGCAGTCAACGCGCCGCGTGTTGCGCGAAATCAACGGCGAGCCGGGCAGTTCCGTCAAGCTAGTGTTTCTGGACGGAAAGAACCATTCGCAAACCGCGACCATCGCCCGCGTCAAGCTGAGCGGAGAGTTGTCACCGCGTCTGGGAAACTTTCCTCCGCAATACACAGAGTTTGAATGGAAACGGTTGTCGGGCAACATTGGCTACATTCGTTTCAACATTTTCACGACGCCGATTTCGGAAAAAATTCGAGCGGCGCTTACCGAACTTCGTGACTCGGCAGGAATCGTGATTGATTTGCGCGGCAACCCTGGGGGTGTGGCGGGAATCGCGACTGGCATTGCCGGGCGGCTATCTGATAAAAGCGGCATGCTCGGTACGATGAAAATGCGCACGAACGAATTGAAGTTCGCCATTTTCCCGCAACAGAATGCTTATCTCGGTCCGGTGGCAATTTTGATTGACGGTTTGAGCGCTTCGACCAGCGAGGTGTTTTCCGGCGGAATGCAGGAGCTTGGGCGCGCGGTCGTGATCGGTGAATCCAGCGCAGGAGCTTGTCTGCCATCGGTGTTTCAAAAGCTGCCGACTGGGGCTTTGTTTCAATTCGCCATTGCCGATTTCAAAACGCCGAAAGGTGTGTTGATCGAAGGGCGAGGCGTGACGCCGGATGTTGAGGTGAAATGGAATCGCGCCAGTCTGTTAAATGGACGCGACGCACAATTGGAAACCGCAATCGAGCAACTGGCTCGATTGCAAAAACGCGAACGGGCGACCAAATGACGTTCGCATTACCAAAGCGGTGCAAGCCTTTCAGCTTGTGACCCAAATCGGAAAGGATGAACCTTATGAAGAAAATTGTCTTGATGTTGGTTTTTGCGTTGATGGCCACTTTGTCGGTTGCAGCGCAGGAGAAGAAGGCTGAAGAATCGAAAGCTGCTGCGGCGTTGCCGTCGGTGGACGAAATCCTGGACAAATATGTCAAAGCCAGTGGCGGCAAAGAAGCGATTCAAAAACTCACTTCACGCACGGCCAAGGGCACGTTCGAGATTGAATCCATGGGCATCAGCGGCGGATTCCAGAGCTTTGCCAAAGCGCCGAACAAAAATGCGATGGTTATCGAAATTCCCGGATTCGGAACCGTCCAGCAAGTGTTTGACGGAACCAAAGCCTGGGACAGCAATCCGCAAACCGGATTGCGCGAATTGAGCGGGGCAGAATTGGCTGCGCAAAAGCGCGACGCCGATTTCTATCAAGCCATCAATCTGAAATCCCACTATTCCAAGATGACAGTCAAAGGCAAGGAAAAGGTCGGAACTGCCGAAGCTTATCTGGTCGAAGCCGTGCCGAATGAAGGCAGTGCGGAAAAACTGTATTTCGACGCTTCTACCGGCTTGTTGATTCGCACCGATACGGAGCGCGAATCGCCCGAAGGCAAGATGGCGATTGAAGCCTATATGTCAGACTACAAAATGGTGGATGGCGTGAACATCCCGCACACGCTGAAGCAGGTCACGCCGATGTTTTCGATGACCATCAAAATGGAAGAGATCAAACACAACGCTACGGTGGAAGACGCCAAGTTCAACAAACCGGCCAACTAAAACCGAATCTGAAACGGTGAAAGCGAAAGGGACGAGTTCAATCTCGTCCCTTTTGTTGTTTAACTGGCTCGTTTGACTTCGTGGTGCAGCAAGTCGGTTGTGGCTTCAGTGACAGGATGCTGAATGGAAGCTGGCGGTAATTCGTTGGTGTTTGGAACCTGTGCGCCTTCGACAAAGTTGCGGCGCGGAGTTGGCAACGAATCCTGTTCGATTGGCTGGTTGACCAGTTGGCGGAGTTTGTGCCAGCCGTAAATGAGCATCAGCAACCCAGTCCCGCCAAGCAACGACGAAACGACGCCGATGATTCGTACCAGCTTGGCGAATTTGATCGGATCGGCGCTGCCAAACGGCAAGATCAACAATAAAGCTCCGGCAATTAACAAAAAGAACAACCCTGTTCCCAGATTCTGCTGGCTGGAATTCGCGCCGGACAGCAGCCTCAACACTTCTGTTTCTGCCGGAGCCGTGACGTTCAATGGCGAGCCGCATTTACGGCAAAACCGCGTGCTGCCTGCGGTTTCGGCTCCGCAGGTCGAGCAATGAGCCGATGCTGTTTTAGCCATGGCGATTGCCAGGATCGCTTCGGCTTCGCGTGTCAGCGTATTGTGATCGCCTTTGCTCAAATAGCCGGAGTAAACGCCTTTGATTTCGTAAGCAAAAGTTACGCGCGACAGGCTGGGGCCAATGGGTTTTATGCCGACATTGAGCGTGGTTTGATAATCCAGAATGTTCGATGAGCAACCGGAAGCTGCACCGTTTTTGGCGCTACGTTTGGCCTGGACGGGATTTTCATTCAACACTCGGTAACCCATCTGTTCCAGCGCATCGGCCAGCCGCAAACGTATGTGTTCTGCGTCGCCGGCGACTTGACGAGTCAGGTCGTGTTCGAAGGTGTAGTACCCGCTGCCGTCGCCCATGGTTGCCAAGAATTCCGCGCTCATAAATTCCTCCGGGTTGTGTGAAGGTGTTGTCAGTCGCGGTAACGAAACTGCCACAGCAAAAGTTCACAGCCTATTGCTCGTCATTTTTTCGCCAAACGTAAATGTCGCGGGCGATGTCGTTTTCCAGCGCGATTTGAGTTTCATCGCATTGAATGACGAAGCTCGGAAATTTCTGTTTGACTTTGATCGGGACTCCGGGCGTGATGCCGAATGAAGAAAGTTTGCGAATGCGCGGAAAATTGGCGGCGCTGACATAAGCGACTTGCGCCTGTTCGCCGACTTCCAGCCGATCAATCGAAGCGACCAGTGAATTGACGTGATCTTCGGCCTGACGGCAACAATCGCCTTCGGGGATAGGGTGGTTGTGCGGGCAAAATCGCGGATGACCGAGCAGCGTGCAAATGGCATCGGTGACGCCGCGCGCCAGCAGATGTTCAAATTCGCAGGCGTCGGCTTCGCTTTCTTCCAACGTCATGCCCAGAACGTCAACGACCAATCGTTCGGCCAACCGGTGGCGGCGAATGATTTCTCCGGCGGTTTGGCGACCCAGCGGCGTCAATCGGATTTCGCCGCTGCCGTTGCGCGTCAGATAGCCTTCGCGTTCGCATTCGGCCAGCAATTCTTCGGTGACTTCGGTCATCGCGTCGTCGGCAATCGTTTCAACGGCAGCCGAGCCGCGCTCTTCGTTAGTCCAGACCGATTCCAGAACTTCGACAATATCCTGTGAGAGCCAGTTGTGCATAAAGTTAAAAGTTGATTTTCAAAACTCGCAAAACCAGGTTGACGACTCCACCGACGGCGATGGCGAACGGCGTGATGAAAGCCAGAATGATGAGCGCCTTTTTCGTTCCTTGTTCGCGGACGATCATAAAGAAATTGGCGACGCAGGGAATAAACAGCGTCAGCACGATCAGCGATACAACGATTTGTACCGGAGTCAGCAGATTGTCGCCGACCATGTCATATAAACCTGCCGCGCCGTAATCGCGTCGCAGAAAACCAAGTACCAACACCTGCGCCGTTTTTTCGGGAAGCTCCAGCACACCAGTCACCAGTGGAGCCAGCGAATTGTTAATCATATCCAGCCCGCTCAAACTCCCCCACGGCGTGGGCACTTTGACGCGATCCAGGACGAACAAAATCAGCGTGCCGAGCAGGAACAACGGCAGCGCTTCTTTCAGATACCACTTCATGCGATAGCGCGTTTTTGTCCAGACGTTTTTCAAGACCGGCACGCGAATCGGCGGAATCTCAAAGATGAAGTCGCCGCGTTTGCCTTTGACGATTTTTGACGACAGATAACCGACCAGAAACATTTGCGACAGCACCACTCCGAACACCGTCAGCATAGCCCATCCGCTCAAAGAAGCGCTGATGGCCAGAATCACGCCCAGTTGTGCAGAGCAGGGAACTCCCAACGCCAACAAGATGGTGGCGATCAATCGCTCTTTTTTCGTTTCCAGAATGCGTGTGGTCATGGTGGCCATGGTGTCGCAGCCCAACCCCAACACCATCGGCAACACGGCTTTGCCGTTCAAACCCATGACGCGAAACACGCGGTCGGACAGAATCGCCAGTCGTGGCAGGTAGCCGCTGTCTTCCAACAAACCGAACGCGATGAAAAACGTCATGACAATCGGCAAGACAATCGCCAGGGCGTAAGTCAAACCTACGGAAATCAGCCCGTATTCTCCGACGAAAAAGTCATAAACGATTCCCGCCGGAATCAGCTTTTGCAGGTTAGGCGTCAGCAACACGTTGAAGACGTTGTTTTCCAGCGCGTCAACCAAAGTGCCTGCGCCGATGACGCCGACGAATTCGTACATCAGCAACAGCACGACGATCATCAGCGGAGCGCCCGTTCGCCAATCGCGCGTCCAATGGCCCAATCGTTCGGCGAAACGTTCCGAACGTCGCAGCACAAACGCCAGCGGAATCATTACTGGCGCGATCAACACCAGAAACTGCGTAATCGCTGGATACAACAATCCGGTTTCATACGTGCTGCCGTCATCGGCCAGTTTGCCGAACAGCAACGAACCAAGCCAGCCAAGATGGTTGTTTTGCAAAAACGACAACGCGGCGGGAATGACGCTTCGATCCATCCACGAATGCACCCAACCGTAAGGCGTAGGCAAACCAAACAAACGACCAAGCTCAGTGTAGGTGAACAGCAACAAACCTGCCGCTAAACAAATCAGCGCGACTTTCAACCAATATCCATTGCCATCGCTGCTTTCGTGAAAAACGCTCGGCAGAGTTTTTTTGTACTGTGCGACCGAACGCTCCAAAAAGACGTTTCGCATTTCTTCGAGGCGAACCGCGCAGCTTCGGATTTTGGTTCTGGTTGCGGCGTCATTCGGCAATTCGCCGTCGGCAACGCGGCTGAGCCACGATTCGGCTCCGCGACGAAACCCGGAATCCTGGGTTTGTAACCATTCGACGGTTATTTGCAGCGGCAGATGGTTGTCGGTTTTCGGCTTCAAGCCTTTCAAAAAATCTTCGTTGTTCAGAATTCTATTGCGCTGGCTTTCAAGCGGATCGTTGGGAACTTTGGCGTGAACGATGGATTTGAAAATCGAATACAGCCCTTCGCCTTCGATGGCGACAGCAGGGACGACCGGAATGCCAAAGAGTTCGCTGATGCCTTTGGCGTCTATTTCAATGCCGCGATGCCGCGCTTCGTCCATCATGTTCAACACCAGCACCATGGGGATTTTCAACTCAGCCAGTTGAGAAGTAATCATCAACGTCCGCCGAAGATTTTTGGCGTCGGCAACCTGTACAATCACGTCCGGCTCGGCTTCGAGCAGCATGTCGCGCGTCACTCGTTCGTCATCCGATTGCGGAGCCAAAGAGTTAATGCCCGGCGTATCCACCACTTCCCATTCTTCGCCGCCATATTTCATTTTGCCGCGCGACACCTCGACCGTCGTGCCTGGGTAGTTCGATACGGTCACGTATTTCCCAGTCAGATAACCGAAGACAACCGATTTGCCTACATTCGGATTGCCAACCAGCAGAAGCCTGGGAGTTTTACTTTTCGGCTTGGAAACTTTTTTGGGGTTAATTTGAACAAGAGTGGACATAGGGCAATCAATTATCTTCTTCTCAATGAAACATTGTGATGAGTAAGCCGCTATTTTACAGATTGCAGCGATATTGAAAAGGGTTTTCAGAATTCAGGCGGAGATATTTTCAGGAAGAAGTGGCTTCCGAATTGGATTCGGAAGCCACTTTTTAGAGACACAGGACTAGGCACCTAATTGAGTTCAGCATAGGCGCATGGTCTCAATTTCAGGTAATCGCAAATTTAAGTCTTCGTAAATTGCCAGAGTGTCAAGAGCGTGCAGCCAGCAAATCTTACGCACAGATAACAAGCAGATAACTCAGGCTGAACATACTGTGGGTAAATATGTGTTGGACAATTCGGGCAGAACGGCTTCTGGTCTTTTTATAGGGGACAGCAATTCGGAGCGACGGATCAGGGTTTTGACTGAACGGATTGTCCGTCACTTCACCCGTTAGAAAACAAAACTATGCTGGCAACCATTCAAACTCAACAAATTCAGCCCATCCGCACAGGCAAACTGGAAGTTCGGCTGGCCACGACCTTGCCGGAACTGGACGCGGCGATGCGGTTGCGATTCGAGGTGTTCAACCTGGAATTGCAGGAAGGTTTGCAATCGTCTTACGAACGCGGCTACGACTCGGACGCTTTCGATGCGTATTGCGATCATTTGATCGTCAAAGACCTGGAGCTTGGCGAAATAGTCGGAACCTACAGATTGCTGCGTCAGCCCGTCGCCGACCGAAACATAGGCTTTTATTCTGAAACCGAATTCGATCTGGAGAATTTGAAAAGCGCCTGTGCCGCCGTCGGCGGAAACTTGTTGGAACTCGGACGCTCGTGCATCGCCGAAACACATCGGTCGTTTGCGACGATCAATCTTTTGTGGAACGCCATCGTGCGATATGCGGCGGAACATCGGATCACGCATTTGTTCGGTTGCGGCAGTTTGCATCTGGCCGGCGAAAGACAGGTACAGCAGGTTTACGCCTATTTGAAAGCTCGGCATTTTGCTGCGGAAGAATTTCGCGTCTATCCGCTGGCCGGTTGCCGAATGGCGATTGAAGAAGAATCTGTGGCTGTTGAAGATACACGTTCAGTCACAAAGCTGATTTCGCCAATCCTGAAAGGTTATTTGCGCACGGGAGCCGTCGTTTGCGGAGCGCCCGCTTATGACGACGAGTTCGGAACTGCGGATGTGCTGGTGTTGATGGAAATGGCGAAACTCGCAGATCGGTATCGGCAACATTACGCTTCGGAGGTTGGACGATGAATCCGGCTAACGCGGCTGCAATGCAATCCAAACCCAATGCTCAGTCCTCAAAGTCAAACGGTAATTCCAGATCGAAGAATCGGAAAACGGCTGCGACGGCTGACACGAAAACTGAATTCACCGCAGATTTTGTGGTGGGGGCTTTGTTGTATTCGCTTCTCGGCTCCAATCGCAGCGAAGCCGTTGTTTCTTTTCTGCCCGAAGAGGAGCGGAACTGAAAAATCGTCAGGGAAGATTTATGGCACGACGAATTGATAACGAATGCGCGTATTGCGGCGAGGAGTTGGAAATTGAAACCGGCCTGATAGGGAAAGACTGGAAGCTGTATTGTTCGGCGGAATGCACCAGCGGCGGCGAAAAACTCTCGCTTCGTGAAATGGAGCAGTTGATGAAAGTGGCAATTCCCAGCCGGCATTATGCAGCGTTGGATGAAACGGCCTGAATCCCCCAGGTCTTTTACCTGAAATTAACCCTGGTCTTACTTTGATTTAACTTCGGCCTTACTTCGATTTAAGCGGGCGTTGCTAGATTGCCTACCTACAGCAATCAAACCTAAAACGTAGACAAATGTAAATTCCGAACGCTTCGGCTTGGGAATCGTCCGCTGTGGGCGTGTTGGCCAAGGCCGGAAAGGCGTTCGTCCGTCAAATCAGTTTCGATCCACTCAACAGGAGAAATTATGCAATCGAGAACAAAAGGCCGCAGTATTTTGCTTGGACTGCTGTTGGTTCTTGGAATCAGTTTTACGCCTAATGCACTGGCTCAATCTGGCCCGTCTGGAAGTCTGAGTGGTGTGGTGCAAGATTCCAATGGAGCAGCAGTTGCGGCGGTAAAAGTTTCCGCCACCAACACCGACAATGGATTCACCCGCACGGCAATAGCCGACGCAGAGGGACGTTGGGTAATCAACGTTCTACCCGTCGGAAATTACAAAGTTACGTTTGAAGCTACGGGATTCAAAAAATCCGTGGCCGCCGCCGTTGTCGAAGCTTCAGTGCCACGTGTGCTGGAAGTCAAACTTGAAATTGGCGACGTTTCTGCAGAGGTGCAAATTACCGATGCTGCGCCGCTGTTGACGCCTACGACGGCGACGACCTTTCGCCAATTGAGCGGTCAGGAATTGGTTCAGGTTCCGACTGCGACTCGCAGCTTCACGCACTTACTTTCCGCCGATGCCGGTGTCAGTTCCGATCTGCCGCCCGTGCTGACCAACGGAAATGGCAACATTTCACCTTCGGTCAACGGCACACGCACGACCAGCACCAGTTTGAGTTTCAATGGAATTGACGCAACGAACATCACCACCAACGAAGGTTCGTTTTCCGACAACATTGCGCCCGCGCCGGAAACCTTGCAGGAAGTGAAACTGCAAACCAGTTTGTATGACGCTTCGACCGGGCGCAGCGGCGGTGGCAACTTTCAGCTCATCACCAAGAGCGGCGGCAACTCGTTCAACGGCACGCTCTACCATTACCTGCAAAACGAAAAGCTGAACGCCAACGATTTCTTCTTCAACAAAGACGGCATTGATCGTCCGAAAGCGCGCCGCAACGAAGGCGGCGGCACGATTGGCGGACCGATTCGCAAAGACCGCACGTTCTTCTTCGGCGGTTATCAATTCACGCGCGCCAACACGGGCTTTGTGCCGACCGCAAGTTCGGTGACGACGCTGCCCGAAGCGTTGCGTTTGATTCCCGGCGATGCGACGGCGGCGAATGTGGTCGCAGCGTTCCGTCAACTCAATCCTCAGTTTCAATTGACCGAAGCGCAGATTTCGCCGATTGCCTTGCGCATTATGAACATCCGCAATCCGGTGACGGGCGGTTACCTGGTGGCGCGTCCTGCGGCCAATGCCGTGCCGCTCTTTTCCGGCACATCGCGCGTGGTGGACACCAATGTGGGAGATTTGACCCGCCTCAATCCTCTGCTGGGTGATTTTCGCGGTGGCAATCCGCTGGTGCGGCAACGGAACGTGTCACCGGCACAGTTCCAACAGGATCAATTCACCGTTCGACTGGACGAACAGCTCACACAAAACAATCGCTTGAGCGGGACGGTGTTCTTTGCCGACTTTCCCGGCCTCGATCCCTTCCCGAATCCCTTGCAAAATGCTTCGCCCGTCACGATTCGTCGCGCGGCGCGCAACACGACCGTTGCCATTTCGGATATTCAAAATTTCGGCAGCAGCATCATCAACGAAGCTCGATTCGGATTATTCCGTCTCAACAACACTCGGCGATTGGATGATCCGTTCCTGAGCATCACGAACGAATCGGTCGGCATTCCGAACCCGGCAACGTTTTTCGACAATAGCCCCGGCACCCAGAGGCTTGGCCATTTTGTCTGGCGAAACGCTTTGTCGGGCTTGGATTTTGGCGGTCCGAACGATTCCTTCAACAAACGCAAGCAGGAATCCTGGTCGGTTGCGGACACGGTGACTTGGTTGCGCGGCGCGCACAATTTCAAATTCGGCAGTGAATTCAAACGGCATGCGTTCGACACCAACCTGCCCGAAGAACAAGCGACGGAGTTCGAGAAGTTCGAGAATTTCACGCAATTTCTGGCGGGCTTTGCGACCGAAGCAGACACGCAATTCGGCGTCACTGATAAACGGTTTCGCTTTATGGACCTCAACGGCTTCATCGCCGACGATTGGCGCGTCAATAACAAACTGACTTTGAATCTGGGCGTGCGATGGGAATGGTTCGGCTGGCCGACGGAATTGGACGGCAGAATCGGCAACGTTGATCTGAACCTGCTGAACAACCCGAACAATCCCGTCAACGTGTTTATAGTTCCGAGCAACGTCAAAAACACAGGTTTCCAGGCGGTGGACGGTTCGATTGCCGCTTCGACCAAAGTGGATAACAAACACACGCTGAACGGGCAGGATTTGAATAACTTCGCGCCGCGTTTCGGCTTTGCGTTCACTCCGTTCGACAACAACAGACTCGTCGTGCGCGGTGGTTACGGCGTGTTCTTTGACCGCCCATCAGCGGCTTTCATCAACACGATATTCAGCAACTATCCGTTCCTGCGCGAATCGGAAGTGACGGCTCCGACCCGCGCCATTCCGCTCAACACGGCGTGGTCGGCGCAAAACGTCAATCAGCCGTTCGCGCAATACCTGCCGAACCGCATCGTTTATCAATCGGGTGGCACATTCGTGATTCGCGACGGCACCGGCATCACGCGCGATGCGCAAGGGAACGTGAACCCTGTTGATTTGGCGACTGGACAACCGGCGCTGGGCAACGTCGCCGAAACCTTTGAATTCCGCGCGGTGGATCGCAACCTGCGCACGCCCTACGTTCAACAATGGAACCTCGGCTTCCAATTCGAGGTGACAAAAAACATGATGTTCGAAGCGCGCTACGTCGGAACGAAAGGCACGAAACTGCTGCAAGCCATCGCGCTCAATCAGGGCTACGACCTGAACGATTCCAACGCGCCGGATTTCATCTTCGGTCGTTTCAATGATGCCTATGACGCGGCGTATCAACGCGAATTTCAGCGAACAGGCAATGCGAACGTCCTCAACGGACCGTTGCGCACGGCTTCGACGCAACGTGAGCGCGGACGCGGCATCGCCTTCGGCTTCGCCAATCCGTATCTGGTCAGCGGAGCCAATCCCTGCTCGACCGGCGCTTTGGTGTTGCCGAACAACACGCCGACCGATTTCAACATGAGCCAGGCGTTGCGTTGCAACGGAACGTCGCCGACTGGCGGTGCGATCATTGGTTTTGAAGCTCGTGTGCCGGTGTTGGGCTTCAACGTGCCTGAAGCGTTGTTGTTGCAATCGGCAGGCAATTCCAGCTATCACGGTTTGCAGATGAACCTGTCGCAGCGTATGGCGCGCGGGCTGCAATACAACCTCGCTTACACCTGGAGCAAGTCGCTGGATTATCTTTCGTCCGATCCAGGCAGCACGGCGGGCAGCGGGCGTCCCGATATTCCGAACACTGGCTTCATCACTCAGGGCGATTCACGCAACGTGCGCGCGAATCGTGCGCCGTCAGATTTCGACCGCACGCATCGCTTCAGCGCGAATTTCGTTTACGAGCTTCCGTTTGGTCAATCGCGTGCATTAAGTGGTTGGGCGCTGTCCGGCTTTTTCCAAACGCAAACCGGCTCGCCGTTCAGCATTTTTGCTGGCGAACCGGAGATCGGCAACGTCACGCAATACCGCAACCTGTTTCGTGGTTCCGGCGGGTTAGTGCGTCCGGGCTTCGGACGCCCAAATCTGAACGGAACACTTGACCAATTAAGACAGGGCGGATCAGACAAGACGGAGCAGTATTTCAATGCCTCGCTGCTGACCTCGGCGTTGGGCGGGTTCGGCAATCTGGGGCGAAACGTTCTGCGCGCACCCAGCCAAAGCCGCTTTGATATTGGCTTGGCCAAGGCTACCAGACTGACGGAACGCGCAAACCTGGAGTTCCGTTGGGATGTGTTCAACATTTTCAACAAGGCGAATTTTGCGGCTCCGAACACGGAACTGTCAGACGACGCGGATTTCAATCGCATTACTAATACGATTGGCGGCCCCCGCGTGATGCAGTTCGGTTTGAAGCTGAAGTTCTAAAATCGCAACACCACCTTTAATTTCAATGGCTGCGGCTCATCTTCGGATGGGGCGCAGCCAATTTTGTTTTTGCCCGCCTGGCCATCCATCTTCACGTTAAGCTGAAGTTAAATTGATGCAAAATTCCACTTGCCATCGCTCGTTCAAATGCTATTATCCCCGCCACTTACGAGCGAGCTTGACGTGAATTTAACTTCGATTTTACGCCGAATCGCCCGCCTTTTATTCAAATCACAAGCCGAATTGGAGGTTGAGAGCCTATGGCAAAGAAGAATCGTTTTCTTGTTTTATTGTCGTCGTTGTTATTGATGGCTTTGGTTGCAAATGTGGCGGCTCAGAATTCGCGCGAAGCCTCGGCGGCTTCTTACCGTTTGCGTGGCGATCAGTGGCAGGCGAAAGGCGAACTGGATCGCGCAATCGAAGATTACAGTTTTGCGCTGTCGTTCAATCCGAATGACTTTGATGCTTACAACAATCGCGGCATCGCGCGGTATTCCAATGGCGAGTTTGAACTGGCGATTGGCGATTTCAGCCGGGCAGTGGCGTTGAAGCCTCAAATGGCCAGCGCGTTTTACAATCGCGGTCTGGCGCGAAAATCTGCCGACGATTTTGATGGCGCGATTGCCGATTTCGACCAGGCGTTACAAATCAACCCTGATTTGGTTCAGGCCTACAACAATCGCGGCAATGCACGCCGCAGCCTTGGGGACATTGCAGGCGCCATTGCCGATTTCGATCAAGCCATCAAACTCAATCCGCGCCTGGCTGAAGCTTATAACAATCGCGGCAATGCTCGGCTGGCTGAAGGCGGGTTTGAAACAGCCATCAGCGATTACAATCGCGCCATCAAGCTCAATCCGAATTATGCAATTGCGTATCTAAATCGAGGACTTGCCCGGCTGAGTTCCGGCGACCAGGCTAATGCGTTGAACGATTTGGAACAGTCGCTGAAGCTCAACCCCGCTTTGCGGAAAACAGTTGAACAGCGAATCGAAGAATCGGGTCTGAAATTAACGAATCGCTGATTTCAAATCGAAAACAGGCTGTTACGATTTGGGCGGTTGTTGCAACTTTGCGGCAACCGCCCATTACTTTGTTGAATTGAGCTTTTAAGAAAATGACAAACAAAAGACGAGTTTTGATTCCTTAACTCAGAATCCATCAATATGCAGCTTGCCGGCCAAGCCATTCTCCTCAGCAGTGAATTAATGCTGATCCAAGATCGCTTTAACCTCGAATTAACTCAAGCCAAGTAAATTCAGTTTTACGAATTCAACCACATCGTAACCCACTCAAAATTCACTTTTGTATCACTTTTGTATAGGAGAGACACCCATGCGCGTTGCACGCTCACTTTTCAATACCAAGCCGGTCAGTGCCGGTTTACATCAAATCTTTCGCCAAATAGCTTTTGTTTTAGTTTTCTTTGCGATCATGGCGAGCACCGGTCTGGCGCAATCGGAATCTGGAAGCGCGGCCATCGAAGGCAAAATTGCCGATCCGAACTCGCAAGCCATTGCTGGAGCGACTGTCACCATTCGCAATCAGGAAACCGGTTATACGCGCCGGTTGACGACCGATGGACGCGGTCAATTCATCGCCAGCGTCATGCCTGTCGGCATATACGTCGTTGAAGCTTCGGCGGGCGGATTCGCCACCGTCAAACGCGAAAACGTGACGTTGACCGTCGGCAACACCGAAACGGTCAACCTTTCGCTGAAAGTGGCTTCGGTCAATGAGGAAATCGTCGTGACTTCCGAATCGGCCAGCCTGGATACGGAAGAATCCGCCGCCGGTTCAACCATAGGCCAGCGCGCCATCACCGAATTGCCGATTCGCGGGCGCAACTTCACTGATCTGATTCAATTGACGCCGGGTATCGTTCAGGAATCCGACCGCAAAGGCCTGGTCATCGCCGGGCAGCGTTCGATCAATTCCAACATTTCGCTGGACGGCGCGGATTTCAATGACGCGCTGCAAGGCAATCAGCGTGGAGGCAACGACGCCGTGTTCTTCTTTCCGCAAACGGCCATCCGCGAATTTCAGGTGGTGCGTTCCGGCGCTTCCGCCGAAGTCGGCAGAACCGGTTCGGGCTTCGTCAACGCCGTCACCAAATCCGGCACCAATGAATTTCACGGCGAAGCGTTTTACCTGAATCGAAATCCTGAACTGACTTCGGACGACGCTTTCGGCAACAAAGGCAACAACCAGCAAAACCAATTTGGCGGATCAATCGGCGGCGCGCTCAGAAAAGATCGCGCGTTCTTTTTCATCGGAGCCGAACAGAACTTCCTGCGCATCCCCTATTTTGTGCGGTTTGGAACGCCCGCGGCTGGATTGACGGTTCCGGCGGCAATCTCAAATCTGCAGGGCGAACACAACAGCACCAACAATCCGACGGCGATTTTTGCGCGGACGGATTTCATCCTTTCGCCAACAAACACACTCAATGTGCAATACACCTTCGCGCGGTTTCTCGGAGAAAACTTTGGCGCGCTGGCCGATGGCACTACGCTGACCGACAACTTCGCCGCCACTAATTACGAAGCCGGCTCATCCAGCAACGGCGTCAAGCTGGGATTGGTGACGGTGTTCGACGCGCGCACCGTCAACGAATTTCGCGCTCAGGTCGCCAGCGATTTTCGCCGCGAAGACCCGAACACGACCGGCCCGGAAATCCGCGTGGACAACTTCGGTCGTTTCGGCAATTCCGGCAGCCGCCCGCGCCGCTTTGAAACGGTGCGCTATCAATTGTCCGACAACCTGTCGCTCAACGCGGGCGCGCATCGGTTGCGCTTCGGCGTGGATTGGAACCTCAACGATTTCAACGCGCAACGCCAATCGGATTTTCTGGGGCAGTGGCGATTTAACAGTTTGGCCGATTTCCTGAACGGCATTCCGCGCCGGTTCACGCAAACCATCATCCTGGTTCCCGAAGCAGCGGTGACCGGCGGCCAACAAAAGGAACTGGCGTTTTTCGCGCAGGATCGCATCAAGCTTTCGCAATCGTTGACGCTGACCGCCGGATTGCGCTGGGAAGGCCAGTGGAATCCGCAACCGCCACGTCCGAATGCGGCGTTGAAGGAAACGACCTTTATTCCGAACGACCTGGAAATGTGGCAACCTCGTCTGGGGTTGGTCTGGGATGCTGGAAATAACGGACGCACAGTCGTGCGGCTTTCGGCGGGAATTTATTCTTCGCGCACGCCGGCCATCTTGTTTCATCGCGTTTTCACCAACAACGACCTGATTTCAAAAGATTACAGTTTCGACGAACGCAGCGGCGCTTGCCGCACGGCGACCGGTGCTGCTGTTCCGACCAATTGCGTGTTTCGCGGAGCGGGCGCGATCCTGACCTTTCCGAACATTCTGACCGGAATTCCCACTTTGCCGACGGGCATTGGCAATCGCGTGCAAACTCGAGTTTTCGGCTTTCAGCCGGATTTTCAAAATCCGCGCACGTTCCAGACTTCGGCCACGGTCGAACAAAGCCTGGGCAGGGATTTGAGCCTTTCGCTCGGATACGTACACAGTTCAGGTTGGGATTTGCAACGCCGCGTGGATCGCAATCTGGCTGCGCCTGTGATTGACGCCGCGACCGGGTATCCGCGCTTCACTTCGCCCCGTCCGAATCCGACCATAGGTATTTTTTCGATCAACGAATCGTCAGCGCATTCAAGTTACGATGCGCTGGTGGTCAATCTGCAAAAGCGATTGGCTCGCCGCTATCAGGTCGGCATCAATTACACTCTGTCCGACAACCGCGACGACGATTCCAACGAACGCAACTTTTCGCGCGAAACAGTGCTCAATCCCTTCGACCTGAAAGCCGAAGCAGGGCCGTCGAAACAGGACGTGCGGCACAATTTCAATTTTAACGGGCTGATTGACCTGGGTGCGGGCTTCACGCTGAGCGGCATTCTGATTTCGCGCTCCGGCTTTCCGTTCACCGCTGTCGTCGGCGACGACATTCAGGGCGACAACAATACAGACAATGACCGCGCGGTCATCAACGGGCGAGTGGCCGGACGCAACAGTCTTCGCCAGCCGAACTTTTTCAACTTGGATTTGCGCTTGCTGAAATCCTTCCGATTGGGCGACACCGCGCGGGTCGCAGTGACGGCGGAATTCTTCAACGTGACGCGCGCAAAGAACACAAACTTCGGCGTGGATGGAATCAGCGTTTACGGCAACGCTGGCAACAGTTTGCCCGCCGTAACCGTGCCGACTGTGTTTCCGCTGCCAGGCCAACCGTTCACTGCACCTTCGACTGCGCGCTTCGGCGGGCCGCGTCAGTTACAGTTGGGCGCGCGTCTGATTTTCTAAGTTCTGAGTGGTTTTCCAAATTCGGGCTGGCTGGTAAATTTAACAACCGGCCAGCTTTTTTCATTTCAAGCGAGGAAGAAACATCCGATGGAAACGACGAAAAAACGAGTGCTGATTCTTTGCACGGGCAATTCCGCCCGCAGCCAGATGGCCGAAGGAATTTTGCGGTACGATGGCGGCTCGGAGTTCGAAGTGTTCAGCGCTGGCACGCGCGCCAGCTTCGTTCGCCCCGAAGCCATTCAGGCAATGGCGGAAATCGGAATTGACATTTCCGGTCATCGGTCGAAAAACGTTGACGAATTCCTCGGACAAGACTTCCATTACGTCATCACGGTTTGCGATCACGCCAACGAAATTTGCCCCGTCTTTCCGGGAAAGACCACGCGGATTCATCAGAGCTTTGAAGACCCGCCAGCGCCCGGCGTAGGTGATGACGAAACACGTCTCAACGTCTTTCGCCGTGTCCGCGACGAGATTCGCATTTGGATTCGGGAATTCATGCAATCACATTGATTCAATCTGGGGAATTCTGCCCGTCGGTGGGGCAGAATAGATCAATGCTGCCTACTAAAATGTCAGTTTTGCCTACCAAAATGAAGGATTTTCTGGTTTTATTTGGGAACGCGCTTTGCAGGATGTCGAGTCGTAACCATCAACTAAGCACCAGAGATTACTATGAAAAAATGGCGAAACAGACTCACCAGCGTATGGTTAGTGGCCGCATTGGTAATGATTCCCGGCGGCGTGAAATCGCAGGATCCATCCAAGGTCAATAGCCGAACGGATGAAGCGGTGATGAAAATCCGCACTGACCTTGTCTCGCTTTCAGTGGTTGTCACTGGCCGCGAAGGAAGATTGATTCCAGGATTGCAGCAAGGCGATTTCGAGGTTTACGAAAACAAGGTTCGTCAACAAATCGAATACTTCAGCGATGAAGACCAACCCGCCACAATAGGCGTCATTTTCGATATGTCTGGAAGTATGAAGGGGCGCATTGCGCAAGCACGCACTTCTATGCAGTATTTCGCCGAAGCCGGACACCCCGAAGACGAATACTTTCTGGTGAGTTTCAATCACCGCATCAGCCAGCCGATGGAAATGGTGGACAGCCAGGCCTTGCTTCGTCGAGTGAATATGCTGGCTCCGCACGGAAACACAGCGCTTTACGACGCGATTCACGAAGCATTGGGGCGATTGCAGCAAAGTCGCCATCGTAAACGCGCTTTACTGATTGTTTCGGATGGCGCGGACAATCATTCGCGGTCTGGCATGAGCGAACTTCGGCGACAACTGCGCGAAGCCGGGATTGCCATTTATGCCATTGGCGCGAACGAACCGACCAGCAGCAGTTGCGGGCGTCTTTGCCATTTTGAAGCACAGGCTCGATTGGAAAGTCTGGCCGCGATGACCGGCGGCAATGCCTTCTTTCCGCATTCGACGGAAAGTTTGGAAAATGCCATGTCTCAAATCGCCAATGAATTGCGCCGCCAATACAGCTTGGGCTACATCTCTACTCAACCTGTTCAGGATGGAGCCTGGCGACAAATCAAAGTGCGGGTTAAATCAGATTTGGTGAAAGAGAAAATTTCCGTACGTGCTCGCGAAGGATATTTTGCCGCGCCATAGCAGATTTTCTTGTGCCATTGTCACTTATGGCTGATTCTGCTCGTGCTGAGATGTAAAAGATTAAAAGAATGTCTTTACAGGCAATTCTTAGTCTGTATAATGCCCGCGTCGTTGAACCCACAGTCCTCATCAAAAGCATTTCGAACTAACGGTTTTATTTCTGCCCAATCCCCGTACCGTTGTTTGCGCTTGTACTGGAAAGAGAGTCATCAGGCTTGTCACTGATGAAATCCTCTCTTGCCCAGAATTTCCCCATCTCCAATGAAAATTCCCCAGTAGCTTGATGTAATGCATGGCAGCGCGCCCAACGCTGTCACTCCGCGTAATTCATCCCTACGACGAAGCTGCGTCCCAGAACGCACAGGCGTTAGCCATCCCCACGTCCGACCCCGGTAAATAGCAAAGGTTCCCCCTTATCCATCCAACAAACGGGTAGGGACAAAGAGTTCTGCCTTCCCCTGTCAGTTTATTTTCGAGGTGCCAATGAAAAGTGGAAGCAAGACAAGAATAACCATCAAATGGGTTCTCCTGATCGCAATTCTGTTTCAGCTTTACTCGCTGAATTCCCAATCGGGTTTGAACCTGTCTGGCAAACTGTTCAACGAAAGCGTCGCTGCCGCGATTGCGGCGGCGACTCCTGAACTCCCAAGAGTTCTTCTCAACACGACTTACACGCCTCTGTCCGGGCCGGTCATCACGGTCAATTCCGGCGGAGACCTGCAAGCGGCAATCAACCAGGCTCAGCCTGGAACCACCATTCTTTTGCAAGCCGGGGCGACGTTCACAGGCAATTTCACACTGCCCAACAAATCAGGAACCGGGTGGATCATCATTCGCAGTTCGACGTCGGATGCCAATCTGCCTCAACCGGGGACTCGCGTTGGGCCGCAAAACGCCAGTTTGATGCCGAAGATTCTGACGCCAAACTCCGACGCCGCCCTTATGACTGCTCCGGGCGCTCATAATTACCGGTTGATCGGGTTGGAAATCGGCATTCAATCGGGCGTGAATTTGAATTACGGCATTGTCAAACTCGGCGATGGTTCCGGAGCGCAAAATTCACTCAGCCAGGTTCCGCAGGACATCGTCGTGGATCGTTGTTACATTCACGGAAATTCCACTGGCGACGTTTCGCGCGGCATTGCGCTGAACAGCGGACGCACTGCGGTGATTGATTCGTTTATTTCCGAATGCCATGCCGTGGGAATGGACACGCAAGCTATCTGTGGCTGGAACGGACCCGGTCCGTTCAAGATCGTCAACAACTATCTGGAAGGCGCAGGCGAAAATTTCATGCTCGGCGGAGCCGATCCTTCGATCAGCAATCTGGTTCCTTCGGACATAGAGTTTCGCAACAATCACCTTTACAAACCGTTGCGTTGGAAAGTCGGCGAACCGACATACGCCGGCATTCGATGGTCGGTCAAAAATCTGCTCGAACTGAAAAACGCCCAGCGAATCTGGATTGACGGCAACACTATGGAAAACAACTGGGCGGAATCGCAAAACGGATTTGCCGTTATCTTGAAAAGCGTCAATCAGGATGGTTCTGCGCCGTGGTCAACAACCTGCGACGTGACATTCACCAATAACATCATCCGTCACAGCGGATCGGGGATAAATTTATTGGGAACCGATCCGAGCCAGGCCGGCATTGTGATGAGGCGAGTTCTGATTCGTAACAACCTGCTCGACGACATCAACGGTTCGCGATGGGGCGGCGAAGGAAAGTTTTTGCAGATTTGCGGTGCGCCGGATGTCGTGGTGGATCACAACACCGCAAATCATACCGGAGACACGATTACAACGTATGGTTCGACGAGTTTGAATTTCGTGTTTACGAACAACATCCTCGCTCACGGCCCTTACGGAGTGAAAGGCGATAGCAGGGGAACTGGCAACGACACCCTGAACACGTATTTTCCTGGAGCGGTGTTTACTAAAAATGTGCTGGTGGGTGGCAATTCGTCGAGTTATCCGGCGGGAAACTTTTTCGTTTCGTCGTATAGCGCCGTTGGTTTTGTCAATTTGACGGGCGGCGATTATCGCCTTTCGTCAACCAGTCCATATCGCAATGCCGGAACAGACGGGCAGGATATTGGCTGGTTGTCCAGCGGGCAGGCGACGCCTACGCCAACTCCAACAGCGACTCCAACGCCGACGCCCGCTCTGGCGATTACGAATGTCGCAGCGTCATCCATGACGGCTTCGAGCGCCACCATCACCTGGACGACCAATCAGTTTGCTGACAGCCAGGTTGAATACGGAACGACCACCAGTTACGGTCAGCAGACAGTCTTGAACGCTACGCTGTTGACCAGTCACGTGGAAATCGTCAGCGGTTTGGCGGCGAATACAACTTATAACTATCGCGTCAAATCCCGAACCAGCGGAGGCACGCTGGCCGTTTCTTCGAACTTCACGTTCCGAACTGCGACTGCATCGCCGACGCCGACGCCAACACCGACACCGACGCCAACACCGACGCCGACGCCAACTCCGACACCGACGCCAACGCCGATTGTGGACACTACGCCGCCGGTTATCAGCGGAGTTTCGGCGACATCCATCACCTCAACCGGAGCGACGATCAACTGGGTCACGAATGAAGCGTCGGATTCGCAAGTCGAATTTGGAACGACGACTTCTTACGGTCAAACGACCAGCATCAACTACAGCCGTGTGCTCAATCACACCGTGACGTTGACCGGATTGAGGGCGGGCACTCGTTACAATTACCGCGTCAAATCGCGCGATGCGGCGGGTAATCTGGCGGTTTCCGGCAATTTCACGTTTATGACTGGGCTGTCATCTTCGGGTGCGGCAGTCAAATGGACAAAAGTCAGAAATTTGTCTGTTATCGGCACTGTGCTGAAAAAAGTCATAAACTGCGGGTATTGCCAATCTACGGCAGTTTCGCAAGAAACGATTACAAGCGGCGATGGGTATGTGGAATTCGTGGCCGCAGAAAGCAGCAAGCTCCGATGGGTAGGATTGATGGCCAGTTCGAAGACAGTGACTGTCAACAACATGGATTTCACGATCATGCTCGGCGGAGAAGCTGCCGTATTCGAGCGCGGAGTTTATAAAACCGAGTTGCTGTATCAACCCGGCGATGTGTTCCGCATAGCCATTTCAGGCGGCGTCGCCAGGTATTACAGGAACGGCCTGCTGTTTTACACCAGCAGCCAGAAACCGAATTACCCGCTGTTGACCGCTGCCTGGATAGACCACGTTGGCGGAACGGTCACAAATGCGGTGATGGGCTTTGGCTCGACGGCCACAACGACCGTGTTGACGAAACGATGAGCGGCTGAGAAATGGTCGCATAAAAAACAGAGTTCGCATTCAGCCGGATATGCATTTGGCGAATGCGAACTCTGTTTTGAATGGTTCTAAAAAAAGAAAAAATGGCGGCAAGTGGACTCGAACCACTGACCTAGGGGTTATGAATCCATAGAAATTCATTATCCCAAGCATACCTGACTATCTCGCGCTTTCAATAACTTCAGCCTTTTCAATAGTTAAGATTATCTCTAATTATCTCTCTCAGGTCTGGGATTTTCAAGTTAAAGTGTCCCTGAAAGTGTCCCTGAAATCTTTACGATTGGAGTCTGAGAGATGGCCAAACAACGAGAAGGTTCCTGCTACTTCGACAAAGACCGCAACACATGGACAGCCCGATTGACTTACAAAGATGAGCTTGGGCGAAAGCGAAATATCAAACGTCAAGTCGCCAACAGAACCGAAGGCAAGCTTTTGCTGAGGCAACTGGTCGCCGATTTGGAAAACCACGGCGAAAGAATCATTGACGGCAATCGCATGACATTCCGCGAACTGGCTACTGTTTACGAAGAAAAGCGATTATTCAAACCAACCATCACTCCATCGGGCAAAAGCATCGGCCTGAAGTCCTACCAGACAGTGCGTCGCCGCTTGAAAACATTGGTCACTTATTTTGGTTCACGCCGCATTCGCGCGATTACCCATGCGGACATTGAAAGCTTCAAGCGACACCGGCTTGAAATCCCGCCGCTTCGGTTCACCGCCAAACAAGACAAATTGACCAAAGCAATCGAAGCGATGAAATCAAAACGCCGTCGCAAAGATGTTGATCGTGACGCGGAGCTTTCTCGATTGAAATCCGAATTGACGGCGCTGAATCAACGATTGGCAGCCGGAAAGGGAAATCGAACGGATGCTGACGTAAATCGCGACCTTCAACTTTTACGAAACGTGTTCAACTTCGCAGTTCGGCAAGGTTGGCTGGTAAAAAATCCGTTCGGCCTGGGCGAACCTTTGATTTCCGCCGCTGTTGAAGTTCGGCGCGAACGTGTTTTATCCCGCGAAGAAGAAGAACTTTTGCTGATGGCTTGCTCCGGCTCTCGCGCGCACCTTCGCCCAATTCTTATTTGCGCGCTCGACACCGCAATGCGCCGAGGTGAAATCTTTCAACTGCGATGGAAAGACGTTGACTTGATTGGCGGAGAAATCACCGTTCGGGCAACGACGACCAAAACCGGCAAGGCTCGCTCTGTGCCGATTACGACCAGGCTACGCGAAGAATTGACACGGCTGAAGGCCGAAGCTCCGCCTGATCCTGACGGGCTTGTGTTCGGCATCAAGAATTCGATCAAGAACGGATTCAATAAAGCTTGCCAAGTTGCCGGAATTGAGGGATTCCGGCTTCACGATGCGCGCCATACCGCAATTACACGATGGATCGAACAAGGAATGCCGCCAATGCAAGTGATGGCTATTTCAGGCCATACGCAGATGCAAACGTTTGCGCGATACGTCAATGCAGATAAAGCCGCACTCAAGCGGGCGGCAGAAGCAATGGACAATTGGCACTTAAATGAAAGCGAGATTCAATTAAACCTGAGGATTATGTGAGATAAAAAAAGGTATTGAAGGAAATGACTAACTCTGTATACTTGGAATTGGTAAAAACGCGGAGGCCGTCGGTCCTTCATTCTCGCCAATTATTAACCAATTTATTTCGTACACTTTCGCTTGTTCGCGTGCGTTATTTTTTGGGTTATGAAGTTGGCGACTTTTACAGGAATTGCAAAATTAGGCAGTCGCTTCGGCGACAGGCAACCGCGAAATGAGCGCCGCCCTCACGATCTACTTTTTAGTGGATTGTGAGCGCGGCGCTTTTGCTTTTTACATGCAAAACAATTCGGGCAACTCCATCCGATTACCAGGCGAGTGAAGTTGCCCGAACGAGAAAACCACGAATCAACGCGGCTTCAGCCCATTGCGGCAAGCCGCAGAAAGGCATTCTGATTATGACAGTTTCCGCACTTACCGCAAAGCTGCGAACAAAGAAGCCCGCAGCAGCAAAATCCAAAACAAAGAAATCGGATAACAGGCCTCTTGAACTGAACATGAACTATTCGATTCAAGAAGCTGCAATCGTTGCTGGAGTAGCGGCAATCACTCTATGGCGAGCAATCGCAGCCGATCACTTGAAAACATACCGCGTTGGCCGAAGGCGCGTGGTGAGCGGCGAACAAATAAAGCAATGGCTCGAAAATGGTGGAAAGACTTCAGGGAAAGGAGTGCGGAGAAATGGCTAAAATCGAAAGGCCTTCAACGCTTGGCATCGTTGAAGGCCTCAACAAAAAGTCGCAATTGAGACGGCGCGACGGACAGATCATACCACAATCGCCAATCGCGTCTACTCCGAAACTCACACTTCAATCAATCAACGTCCGCTCTGTGGCTTGCGCGTGCTGTTCGCGCCGTCCGTTACGCAGGACAACCTACGTTGCCCGGCCAGGTAGTCAGGCTCTTTCTCTGTGTTTCCGCTGCTGGCGTGAAGCAATGGCGCGCGAGGCTTCAGAGATTGTCCGCCAACGCTTCAACGATCTCTTTGTGCGTTTGCGCCCCCGGTTCATTGCCGGGGGCGCGCTGATCGTCTTTTTCGTTGCGGCAATTTTCGATCAATTGGTCAGGCATTCAACACGTAGACAAAGGGAGAGTGGAGCCGTGAAGGAAGGCAAGCAATTCAAATTACAAACTGTCACTCGAAAGATGCCTTGCCTTGTATGTGGCAAGCCTGATTGGTGTGGAATCACCGAAGACGGATCATTAGCTGTGTGTATGCGCGTTTCCGATGGTTCAATCCGCGAATCTGGAAACAATGGCTTCGTTCACATCTTGAAAGAGCGAGTGCGAAATGATTGGCAACACTCGGTTCATCAGCCGGTAATTGAAAAGCCGAAGCCATCAATTGCGCCAATTGATCGAAGGCACACTGTTTACGCGGCTTTGCTCGATGCTTTAGAACTTTCAGTCCATCACGGTTCAAACCTTGAGCAGCGCGGATTATCCGACACCGAAATTGCCAGACTTCTCTTTGCCTCTGTCCCGAACGACATGAGCGCAATGGCGTTATGCGCGGAGTTATCGAAGCGGTTCGATCTGTCCGGCGTTCCGGGTTTCTTTCGTGAAAACGAAAGATGGCAGATGGCATTTGCCGGTTTATCTGGCTTTTTTGTCCCTGTGCGCGATGTTCAAGGCCGGATTCAAGCTTCACAAATTCGCTTCGATCAAGGCGATGTTCGTTACCGATGGTTTTCATCAAAGGATCGAAGCAATGGAGCATCAAGCGGCGCGCCGGTTCATTTCGCGCGAACTTGGCGCTGTGTTTCAACCGGCGAAGCAATCATCACCGAAGGCGCGTTGAAAGCCGACATTATCGCCGAACAGCTTGATTGTTGTGTTGTAGCCGTTCCGGGTGTCGCCAACTTTAAGGAAGACTTCGGCGAATGGCTGCGCGCTCAATTACCGGCTCTGAGGTCTGTCTACATCGCGCTCGATAGCGATTGGCACACGAAACCTGAAGTTGAGCGTGCGCTTTTGCGTTTGTTCGCGTCTGTCGAAAAGGCAGGGTTGGCGGGTCAGTTTCTTGATTGGGAAGGTGCAAAAGGCCTCGACGATCTTTTGAGCGAGGGGGTGACGGCGTGATTACAGACACACTTGCTGAAAGAGGGATCAAGGGAATTCCAATTGATAAGGCGAGCAAGCACGTTGCTGAAAAAGGCACTGGCAAGGCCGCCGAAATGTCTGAATCTCCACAGACGGATAAATGGGAAAAACCTCAGCCAATTCCAGATGGATTACTGCCCGTCCATTCACTGCCTAAAAGTCTTTTGCCCGAAGCCTTGAGTGATTGGCTTGACGATATTGCTGAGCGCTTACAAGTACCACTTGAGTTTCCTGCTACCGCTTCAATTGTTGGGCTGGCCTCTGTGATTGGAAATTCCGTCTGTATTCGACCGAAACGGCACGATGACTGGACTGTTACGCCAAATCTATGGGGAGCGATTATTGGCCGTCCAGGATCAATGAAATCCCCGGCGATCACTGAAGCCTTGAAGCCTCTTTACCGGCTGGTTAAGCAGGCTGAAGCCGAACACGAAAAAGCATGTGCTGATTGGCGATTCACAAAAGAGAAAGCGGAAGTAACCAAATCAGCGTTGCGCGAAAAAATGAAAGCAGCGGCGAAAAAGAAATTGCCGCTTGAAGAGTTCAGGTCAGAGATAAGCGCCGAAGACCCAAAAGAGCCGCATGAGCGCCGCTACATCGTCAACGATTCGACTGTCGAGAAATTCGGCGAACTACTCAACCAAAATCCGAACGGCTTGCTTATATTTCGGGATGAATTAGTCGGATGGTTGCGGGCGCTCGATGATGAGCAAAGAGCAAAAGACCGTGCTTTCTTTCTTGAAGCTTGGAATGGAAACGGCAGTTATATCTACGACCGGATTGGGCGGGGGACGCTCAAAATCAATTGCGTTACCACTTCGATCTTTGGCGGAATTCAGCCATCGAAGCTTGAAGTATATCTGCGAGGCGCTTTGGATTACGGAGATGATGACGACGGCCTGATGCAGCGATTTCAATTGCTCGTTTACCCAGACATGCCAAAGGATTGGGAAAACGTTGACCGCTGGCCAGAGACAGCCGCTAAGAATCGCGCCTATGCGCTTTACAAGGCTCTGAGTGAAATCCAGGCATCAAGTATTGGAGCCGAAAGCAATGATGAAGGGCATCTGTTTCTTCGGTTTTCGGATGATGCTCAGGACTTTTTCAACGAATGGTTCATTGAGCTAAACCGCGACCTTCGATCTGGTCAATTCGAGCATCCCGCTATCGAGGCACATTTCGCAAAATATAAAAGCTTGATGCCTTCGTTGGCTTTGATCTTTCATTTATCCGGTTTGGCGACGGGGAGAGATTCTTCAAGGGTTGATTTGAAAAGCGCGGAGATGGCTGCCGGATGGTGCGGATTTCTGATGAGCCATGCGAAGCGAATTTACGCGCTCGGAATGACTGGCGCGGCAATGCACGCCAAAACTCTTGCGAAACATATACAGGCTGGCGACCTAAAGACGAGATTCACAGCGCGGGATGTTTATTGGAGAGGCTGGGCAGGTCTGTCTTCTGCAAAAGCTGTCGAACGTCCGATTGAAATCCTGGAAAGCCTAAAATGGATTCAAGCAATTGAGCTGAAGACCGGCGGCAGGCCAACAACTGAATACCTCATCAATCCGAATGTCATAGAGGTGAAGCTGTGAAAGACTATTTTGCCAAGTTCGCCAGGTCTGATGATCTGATGACAGGTTTTGAAAATCTCTCACTAAACAAGCCATCAAAACCATCAAAAGCATCTTTTGATGGTTTTGATGGTGCATTACCTAAGCCTTCTACGGTTTTCGGTGTGACTGCAAAGCCGATTGACCGGCAGTGCGCCGCCGAACTCATCGCCAAAAATCAGTGTCCGAAGGGATGCGGGAAGATGAATCTTCAGGATCGAAAACTTGATGCCTGGTTTTGTCCAACTTGCCGGGGTTGGGTTGTGGATGGGGAGGCTCAATGAGCAACAACCATCAATTGGCCTTTTTCGATTTTCTGGCCGACGTTCGACAGCGTTACAAAAGTTGGCGTTACTGGGTGTTTGTCTATGACTCTGCCTTTATTCCGGCGGTGTCTGAGATGAAAGCCAGGCATTTTTCCAATTGGAATGATGACGAATTGCGGATTGTTTCTCTTTACTGGCAAGGCTGCGTTCTTGGCGTTGCGATTCTTGAAAAGCGCCGGATGCTCGCAAAGGACTTGCGTTCGATCATTCGCGCGCACACTGGCCACGATATGACCGAACAGGAACTGACCTCGCAAGATTCGATGGTCTTTACAACAGCGGAAAGCCGGAACGTCGCTGTTGATCTGGCATCGCTGCTACTTCCTGCGACCGCAACCAGGGCGACGGGAACGGCTCAATTTTGAACGATTGGAAGCCATCGGATGAGCCAATCTTCCCGTTCTACTCACGGAAGCCGGGGGGAACCATCATAAATCGCGCAGATTATGAAAAAAAATGCCGGATAATCCTACAAGCGGATAAGTAAACACTCGCCAATACCAGGGGCTTGCCATAATTTCGATCAAACCAGAATCGAATTCCTTGCTGTTCTTTTTTCTTTGGCATACCATCCGCGCTGAATTGAGCAATCAATTTTGAGCGCGCCAGCTACCCCTACTGATCGGCAACGCATAGCGACCGTGAGGCGTGAATTAAAACGGCAAGGAGCGCTCAATTCCACTTATTTTTCCTTGCCCCATAAAAACAATCTCAGTGCCTCAGAAAAGGGTATCCCCATGAAGATACTTACTGGAATTGTTCTTGGCCTGTTATCAGGATTTCTGCTTTATATGATGGTTGCTATGTTCGTGACTGATCCAGCGCAACCTGATTCATTGAACCCGCTCTTTGTAATCTCCGTCTTTTTCTTAGGCTGGGCATGTTCGAGTCTGTTACTGCTCAGAGGCGCACAAACGGCAGCTAAAGTGTTAATGCGCGGGTTTCTACTTGGCGCGGCAGAATGGCTGATCATGATTTTTGTGGGCATTTTTGTTTCAGGACGTTCCGCCATTCAGGCGTCTGCTTTGACGAGTGACAATTCCGCCGAATCGGCTGGTGCAATGATTGGGAGTGGAATTGCGGCCATTCTATTGGGCGGTTTTTCGTTTTTCATGGTGCTTGTCTGTCTGGCTGGGTTTGCAATTGTCTACTTTATGAAGCGCGAAATGAAACGAGAATCAACAACGCAAAATGAGGGAGGATTAGCCAGTGAGTAATCAACCTTCGTGGTTTTGCCCTTCCTGTGGCCATCAGAATCAATTGAACTTCAAACACTGCACAGAATGCGGAACGATGTTGCCGCCCGGCGCGGCAACATCGCAAACGCCTATTCAACAGTTACCGAAACGAAGTTCGTCATTTTCATTTTTCTGGCTGGCTCTGATTGGTTGCGTTGTCTTTGGCTTTTTGTGTGCGGTTTTCTTTGCAGCAAATAATCCAGACACGCCTTCCAAAGAAAATCGAAACAACGTTATGCCCTCCCCATTTCAAACGACGCGCAAAGCAGAAAACGTTGAACTGGCTCGACCATCTACCGGCGTCACAATGGCCAATTACAATCGGCTTCAAACCGGAATGACCTATTCCGAAGTCGTTGCAATTCTTGGTAAAGAAGGAGTCGAATTGAGCAGTAATGACATCGGTGGTTATCGAACCATCATGTACCAATGGCAAGGCAAAGGGATTTCGGGGATGAGTGTAATGTTTCAAAACGGAAGGATGATTCAGAAGTCTCAAATCGGATTGGAATGAGGTTACCAAGATGTCAACTTTTTTCGAGATTAACGCAGGGCGCAAAACAGGCAACATAGCTCCGCTATCTACAAACTTAATTCTTTTGTCTATTGGCTTTGGAGTCCTTGCAGTTGCTTTAGGACTTACGTTTCGCTCACTTTTGAGCGGGTTTTTCAAAATGCCATCTGAGTGGATA
>ERZ1066125.58-NODE-58-length-95894-cov-17.472167_pt1 | contig 95894 bp, 88 predicted proteins | sample MGYA00382772_ERZ1066125 | MGnify/ENA primary metagenome ERZ1066125 (study PRJEB33369, sample SAMEA5778355) | biofilm metagenome | biome: Industrial cooling water; feature: Water cooling tower basin; material: Biofilm | place: United Arab Emirates | collected... | reverse complement strand
ATTGGTAATTGGTAATTGGTAATTGGTAATTGGTAATTGGTAATTGGTAATTGGTCACTACTCACTACTCACTACTCACTACTCACTCATACATCCGTCAGTAGTCTTGCTTTTCTCAAAATGAATTGCATTACGGTTTCGGAACGAGAAATAATATCGGCTGCACCTTCCATGCCAGGTTGCAACCGACAAATGCGATCGCCTGTACCGACAAACTTGTTTTCTGGCTGAATCGTCACTTCGTAGACTGGTGCGGAGATCGATCTATCTATTCCCCCACTCGCTGCGGGTAAAGCGTCTGGAGCCACAGCTTGAACTACACCTCGAAGAGTGCCGTAGTCGGGATAAGGACAAGCAGAAACGCGCAACTGAACGCGCTGTCCGAGTTTGACTTTGCTAATATCTGGTTCTGCAACGCGAGCTTTTACCATTAAGGCAGCGTTACGAGGAGCAATTTGCGCGATCGCATCCCCCACGCCTACTACCTGTTCTGGGTTACGCAGTTCTAGCTTCAGAATCGTGCCATCTGTAGGGGCAAGAATAAACGTCTTTCGCAGTTCTAAGCCGATTTGTTGTAGTTCTTTGGCATCCTGCTCTAGTTGATTTTGCAGGGCAATTTTGCTGTTGAGCAGGTTTTCGCGTTCTTTATTCAATGCAGCTATGGTTGCTAGCCCTCTTGCTCTAGCTTGAGCGATCTGCTCGTTCGCGATAATTACTGTGGCATTACTGGGATTGAGGTTGGCTTCAGCTTGTTTGAGTTTGGCTCTGGCTGCTTTGAAAGCTTGTTCTTTTTCTCTAACTTGCAATTGAGCGATCGCGCCTGTATTTGCTAGTTGCTGATATCTCTGCTTTTCCTCCTGCGCCAACCCTAGAGCTGCTTGTGCTGCTTCTACTTCTGCAATTGTGGCAATCCCTTTTGTTTGATATTCTCTTTGTTGCAACATTAGTTCTGCTGCTGTTGCAGCTACGGAACGCTGCATTAAGTTTGTTTCGGCAGCAATCTGACTATTTAAAGAATTGAGTTGAGCCGCAATTTGCCCTAATTGTAACTGGCTCTGCTGAATGTTGTTTTGCAGTTGTTGTCGCTTAATTTGGAGTTGTGAATTATCGATCTGAGCGATTTGCTCGCCTTTTTTCACAACTTGATTTTCTTGCACGTTAATGCTAGTAATTGCTCCCTCTGCTGCTGCCTGAACAACGCGCAGTTCTCCTGTTGGACGGATATTTGCAGGTGCTTTTACTGTGACGTTATAGCTGAGCGTGGCAGCTAGAGACACTCCTACACTAAAAATCGCGATCGCCATCCCGCCGCCGAGCTTTGTTAAAAAACCGATTGGGGGGATAAACTCATCAGTTTCAACTGCACCAAAATCGGGATCGATTTCGCTTACCATAGCTGCAACCTCTTATACCATTTTGGATTTTGGATTTTGGATTTTGGATTGTCAGAGTCTTGCCCAACGCTCGTTTGGGCAATTCTTTGTGTTGCAACAATAAAACAAAGTGGTATTAGCTCGGCACTTGAATTCCATGCCTATAAAAGCAACATTATTCAGGCAGTTAGAGCAGGGAATCTAGAAAATCATCTTTGGCGGGAACATCAATCGATCCATTAAGCCTAAAGAAGATAGCCAATCCATTGGCTCCGTTACTATCGATTTATCTTTTGTCCCTGATTGAGGATTTGTGTCTGTATTGCCGCCATCGGATGTTGCGGTTTTGAAGTAATACTGCTTGTTGTTTTCGTACACCCTACCACCAGCTACAGTCTCTTGTTGTTCCTCAGACAAGTCCAGAAAAAATTTTGAGCATTGGTTCTTGGAGAACATTATTGATACCTCACTTGTTGATTGCTACCTACTTTGCTAAGCTAAAGCGATCGAGAAAACTGCTTGTCTCTTTCTAGGGAGTGTAAAAAAAGATTCCAGAGATTTACTCCTGTAGATTTAGAAGTTACGCAATCGCGATCGCCCACTCCTCACGCCTTTTGAAAGCTTTAAATTCTGCTTCTTTTAAGGAAGTTTTGAATTCTCCCCCTTTTTAAGGGGGGTTAGGGGAAATCGAGATCTGAGATTTTAAATGCGTAACTCTTGAGAACATTCTTAATTAGTACAGCTAGATATTTCAAGCGTGCAAAATGAAGAATTCAGGAACTCTGGAATCTCTATTTAGGTAGTTTGTGTTAGTCAACACTCTACCTAACCGCAGGTTTTTTATTCGGATCTGCTAGACAAAATTAGCTTAATGTGGCATACAAGTCCTTATAAGCTGCGGTGTCAATACTGATAGTATCGTGCTGGAATTTTTGCAGATTCGTGCTACCTTTTGGACTCGACTGCTGAGCCACGTCTAATACTGTTATGGCTGCGTCGGTTTGGAAATAGGTAGATAACTTATCTTTTAAAACATCCTTTGAACCGCCTCCTGCAACCAATTGCTGCTGCTCGTCGGACAATTCCATCAACCAATCAGATTTGATATTGTTAGTATTCATGAGAAAAACTCCTGAAATTAAACTAGCGATTTCGCTGTTCAAACCTTGCTATTCTTAGTAAAGAGCTTGCAAATTTATGGCTAGACAGAATTAGCTTAATCTTGCCTGAAGCTCTTTCATAGCTGCGGTGTTAATATCGATAGTATCGTGCTGGAATCTTTGTAGATTCGTGCTGCCGTTAGGACCAGATTGTTGAGCCACTTGTAGGTCTGTTATGGCGTAGTTCGCTTTGTAGTAAGTCATAAGTTTATCGCGAAGCTCATCCCCTACAGAGCCACCACCTGTAACTAGTTGTTGTTGCTCGTCGGATAAATCTACAAACGATCCAGATTGCATATCTACGTCGAACATTACTTTAGCTCCTTCCAAATTAGAGGTGTATCAGATGTTATATATCCAATTTGCGATCGCCTAAAAAATTGGATATCCATCTATCAATAAGATAGAAAAATAAATCGTCGAATTCCACAGCGTATCTCCCCAATACACTAGGTAGAATTTCTAAGCATATCTACTTAGAATTATGCGATTACATATAGAAATACATACCTAATTTCTATAGGGTGTTCCCCCAAAAAACTGGGTATGTTTCCTGAGTAGAATACCCTTTAATTAAAAGAATTCAAACTAACACCTGTCTTTTAGATGATATATCTAAGAAAGACTATCTTTTGCTTCTTTGCCATCAAAAATGGTCTACAAAATAAAACATAAGGTAGGCATTGCCCACCTTACTAGCTTGATATAGCGGTCAAAAAACTTTTGTGTCGTGTCAATCAGAATTGCTGTCGTCCGATATTAATTTTACTTAGCAATTCAGCATTCAACTGCATACTAGTATCAAAACAGTTACTTAACTAAATGGTGTTCCATGGCAAAGCACACGAGTTCTACTCTGTTATTGGTGCCAGTTTTACACAGTAAACTGCTCACGTACTTTTCTACCGTTCGAGGGCTGAGGTATAAAGTAGCACCTATTTGGGAATTTGATAACCCTTTAGCTAAAAGCTTAAGCACTGCTTGTTCTCTTTTTGTTAAGGAAATATCATCGATCGCATGAGTCTCCATTGCCCACTCCGGCTGGTGGATCTGGTAGGGACTGCGGCGGAGTGCATCTGCTTGACCTATTTGTTCTGCTTGGCTTGCAGGATAGTGTTGTGTATCTATTTTGCTTTTTTGCTGTTCGATATTCTGCTGTTGCAGCCGCAAGCGCCATTCCCACTGCATTAACTGCGATATTAACTGCGATCGCTCCAGCAAGTTACGCACTACGGCATATAATTCATTCAATTCAAATGGTTTGGCTAAATATGCATCTCCCCCTACCTGATACCCTCGAATTCGTCCTTCTGTATCTATTCTTGCTGTTAAAAACATTACGGGTAGGAGTCGAAATGTTGGATGCTGGCGTACCCATTCAATTAGCTTGTAGCCATCCATTTCTGGCATACTAATATCAGTAATAATTAGATGCGGTTGATATTCCTCAATCTGCTTCTGTGCTTCTTTACCGTTCTCAGCTGCGATCGCTGAATAACCCCATTGCTTTAAAGAAGAACTAACCAGCAGACGAATTGCCGGATCGTCATCGACGACAAGGATTAATAATGACATATTTGTAAATTTTTTTCTAATTTGAGTTGGCTACTGCAAACATACTGACTAATTGAAGATAGCCAGTCTCTCATTTAGATAGCTTGAAATTCCCCAAGACTCTAGGAATACAAACTTGAGTTCTCCTTATTTTTAATTTTTTTATTAAAATTTGATACAGACTTGAATCTAAAAAGAACTGGCTCGCTCTATTATTTCTATTCTTCTTTAGTTACAAAGTATACTATATTTTTTAATTAGTATACTATTCTTTTAAAAAAAGTGATATATCCACCATAAGTATGAACTCTATAATTTGAATTTATGTAACCAAACTTACTTCAGGGTAAAAGGTAAACAAGTAGGTAAAATTTTATACTTCCTTGCAACGCACTACTCAAGCCGTTCGACTTGTTTCAGTTACCACTTCGCTGTTGTTACCACTTTTTAATTGCCTCAGTTGTCGATTCCGATCGACGAAAACTGAGTTAGTTTTTCTAAAGGATGAAATACTTGTTTTGCTATTACAATACTTGTGTTTTTCTCAAATCAAAGTGGAATTAAAGTAGAGTAGGCAATGCCCACCTGATGATAGGATTCATAAGAGCGATTCTTTCCTTCACCCATAGACACTAAACCAAATAAGAGTTTTAATAAACTTAACCCCGTGTCTCGTTTGTCTATGTCCTCATCCTTAGAGCCACCATACATTCAGGATTTTGCTCACTTCGAGCAGCACGTAGCCAGAATTTTCCACAGACATGGTTGGACGGTTGTTACCCCCGAACAAAATCAAGTAGGTTATGATTTAGTCGTCAGTAAAAGCAATATTGTTGCAGCCGTTCAAGTAAAATGGCTTAAAAATAATGTCGCCGCACCCCAAATTCTCAAATTTGTTGACTTTTTGGAATCTCGAGCAGCTTGCCAATTTAACTATGGTATTTTTATTACTACAAAAGATTATAGTGGTCCAGCCCGTGCCTTAATTAAATCCTGGGGAAAAGACTCCAGAATTCGCTGCGGTATCGCTTCCGAAAACAAAATTACTTGGGTACACGGCGGCGATACACCCCCACCCCAGCCGCCAAAACAGGACAAGATTTATTTTGGTGTTTTTACCTGCAAAGGCGGAGTCGGCAAAACCACAATTGCAGCACACTTAGCCGGAGCATTTGCTTTGCAAGGATTTAATGTTGCTCTAGTAGACTTAGATCCAGAACAAAACTTGCATAAATTAGTAGGTGACGGGGTTTACATTCCTAGTAGTACTAGTAATAAAGGTACAGGTACAACTATTGAAGTCTACGACGCAAGAGCTTGGGATGAAAACGCCGCTCGTGATTGTAAAATAGTTATATGCGATTGTTCTCCCGCTTTAGAACGTAACCCTAGAGGACTCATCGAGAAATTTGATTATTGCATTATTCCGACAACTTTAAATCCTCTGGGAATTAACAAGCACGGTATAGTAATTCAAGATACAGTTAAAGAAATCAGAACTATTAACAAAACCGCTCATTTGTTCGTTTTGGTTAATAATTTTAAAGATCCTGGCGTGAAACGACTCAAAATTTTAAAAGCAGCTTTTTTTACAACTTATAAAGAGATTAACCAGAGGGATGACAAGTTTCATTGTATCGATCCCGAAAAAGTTTGCATCCGTACCAGCGACCAATTATATTATTGGGGAATTCATATTTTAGAGAATCCTCATAACCCATCTAGCGAGTTAGCATTTCAACTTATCGGTGGTAAGTGTTACCCACGAGATGATTTTATTAGTTTAGTCGATTATATAGAACGGGAAGCAGGGATCGGAATTTTGCGAGAGTAATAGGTTGTGTTTTAATTTATTCTACAATTCATAATGAGAAATTATTGAGGTGGGCATTGTCCACCATAAAGTAAAGAGTCCAACTTAAGAAACCAAAATGGAAGATTTTAATTTCATCACTCCATTAGGACTATTTGCAGGAGTCCTCACCACGATCGCATATTTACCCCAACTGATCAAAACCTGGAAGACGAAATCAGCTCACGATCTCTCCTGGAGTATGCTAATCGTTCTCTGTTTGGGAATTATCCTGTGGTTAGTCTACGGCTTTTACGTCCACGATATTCCTATCATCGCCGCTAACATCGTCACATTTATTTTTGCTGGAATGATTTTGATGCTGAAGATTCGGTATAAATCAGATCCTAGCGAAGAAAACTAATTCTGTACAGATGCGTCTCAAAAATAATTCAGAGACGTTACACGCAACGTCTCTATAAATTTCTTAGCATAATTACCAACGCCGCTACACCTACAACTGTCATCAATCCCGCAGGCATAAACTTACGTGTTTTTGTCAAACGAATTGTAAATACAACGACTAACGCTACTGTAACTATAACTGCCAAGACTAAACCCCAAGTCTGACCCAGCGATCGCAAGACTCCACCCAGAATTAACAACAAGCCGCTAATAGTACCAGAAATTAGCGAGGCTTTACTCTGAGCTTGCTTATAGCCAACAACACCACCAACTAAGGCTAAAATGCCATATACGATTGCGGCAGCGATACCAGGGTTCATCACCTGAAAACTCGTTCAATCATTTGTATATGATTTCATCTTTTTTAGCAGTCAAACATGTATTTTTGTATCGTAACTCAATTTATTTTTGTCGAAAAATTGCAAAATATTGTCATAAACTCTAGCAGCGATCCCACTAAAATTTTCTTGGTAAATCTTTTCATTTACCGTACTGCTTAACTTATCGGAACAATGCGATCGCCAATAATAGCTAATTGCTGAATATTCTCATCAGGGCATTCAGTATTAGAATCGAAGTGTTTGTCAATCAACTCTGCAACGCGATCGGCTTGCACGCGAGAATATTTAGCTTTATCAGGCATCACCACCACATTTGGTCCGGCTTTACACTGCTTGAGGCAACCAGTAGCTTTAATTTCTACCTCTTTTTCTAAACCGCGATCGCTCAAAGACGCTTGCAATGCTTTACAAACTCCGTTTGCACCCCGTTTCACGCAGTCAGACTTTTGACACACCAAAACAGTAGCTTTAGCTTTGGATTGCTGCTTCATAGGTGCAGCAGGAGTAATATTTATAGGCTGGCGATCTATGACAATCACCCGTTCCGCCTTCAGCTTGAGCGAACCTTTTTTATAGTCAAACTTTCTTTCGCCAAAAATCTGCACTACATCCCCTGGTTGCAACTCCAGTCCCAAAGAGGAACGTAAGTATTTAGCTAGTTTGACGCTATATTCACCTTCTACAGTTTTTACTCGTAAATATTTGCGTTTGTAGCCATCTTCAAACTCAAAGCTGAGGAATTTTCCTTCTAGGCTGAAAGCCGATACTTGTTTACCAAAGTGACTGCTCATTGCTCCATCGCCTCCAATACAAACTACAACTCATGTTTTAGTTGATAGATGTTTTCGCTAACTTTCTACCAGCACTGCTTTAACCACCAGACCAAATCTTGGCGAGATGCGGTGAACTGCTTCAAAACACTAGTTAACTGAACTGCTGTTGTGGGATCGGCTATTTCAACTTTTAATGGCTGTCCGGCATCGCACCAACAAGGAATGCCTAACTCCTGCAAACGTTGATACACTTGCCATCTATCTGCCCATTTCACTTCCACAATCTCTCTAACTTCCGGTTCGCAACCTAACGGGTTCAAGCCCATACCCTCCGATGCTCAAATTCAGATTCGTTATCTTTTTCAGCTGCTACGACTAGTTATATTAACTAGCAACAGTTTAAGCTTACCCAATAGCATATCCTAAATGCAAATAATTCTCATAATATTTGCAAAAAACTTTCTTTAATCAGGAGCGATGAGAACGAGCAAAAGCGTTAGAACGCAAAGCGATCGCGCTGTTTAAAGCTTGACTTGGGAGTGATAATGAAAATAGGAGCGCGTCATTGATAACAGCATCACAACCAGCAAAGAGAGGAAAACCATGTCTGAGGCAACAATTCTACGGAACTTCGGTCAGGTATATGACAACCCTATTTTGCTCGATCGCAGCGTCACCACTCCGGTTTGCGAAGGGCTGAATATTGCTCTAGCTAGTTTTCAGGGTTTGTACCTGCAATACCAGAAACATCATTTTGTCGTCGAGGGTGCAGAATTTTATATGCTGCACCAATATTTCAGCGAAAGCTACGAAGAAGTACAGGGACACGTTCACGATATTGGCGAACGGTTGGATGGTCTAGGTGGCGTACCCGTAGCCAGTTTTAGCCAACTCGCCCAGATGTGCTGCTTCGAGCCAGAACCAGACGGCGTTTTTGCCTGCCGTCAGATGGTAGAACATGACTTAGCAGCAGAACAAGCCATGATTGGCTTAATTCGCCGCCAAGCCGCCCAAGCAGAAAGTTTAGGCGATCGCGCCACCCGTTACCTATACGAAAAAATCTTACTCGAAACCGAAGAAAGAGCATACCACCTAGGTCATTTCCTCGCCCACGATAGTCTGACACTAGGTTTTATGGGCAACGGCTCCTCTAGGTAGGAATTAGGAGTTAGAGCCATTTTGTAGAGACGTTACATGTAACGTCTCTACAATGATTCCTGACTCACACATGAATTAGAACGTTCTATCTAAATGTAAAGCTTGGCAATTCAGAGCGCCAAATATTAAAACATTTACTGTTTTTTGTCTTCCCCGATGCATTTATTAGTCAAATTACTAGTTACCCTTGACTAAAAAAGCAAACTTTGTGTGGGAGAAACAGTTTAACTTTGGAGTGCGATCGCCCTGTGAGGGCAATTTGTGGCAACTATACTCTTTCAATCTGAGCAGGAAATGCCAGCAGTAGCAGTTTTCTCTCAGAAATGTTACAATTATTAATAGTGTAAAATGTAAATTTGAGCGATTTAAATGACAGAGCGAGGGATAGTACAGCTGCTCTAACCCTAGAGATAGCCCTGAAATTAAACTTCTTCGACCAACTAAACGTTGCCTGGTTTGTGTAACACTATAGCCTTTTGCTGTCTAGATACGTAACAGAAAAAGTTTGTCTCATCAGCAGAAGGCTTGGTAGTGAAATAAGTGTTACCCTTTTATTTCCACTATTTCCACACAGCTGCTTATTACAGATAAAGAACCTAGCGCCATGAAAACCGCTCAGACAACCACTGACCTTGTACGTACTTACTTGCGTGAGATTGGTCGTGTTCCATTACTAACCCACGAGCAGGAGATTGTATATGGCAAGCAAGTGCAGCGATTAAGCACCTTATACGCGCTCCAAGAAGAATTAGTTGCACGGCTGGGGCGCGAACCAACTCTAGAAGAGTGGAGTGAAGCAGCACGATTAGACAAAGCCGCTCTATCTAAGGCGATCGCTGAAGGTGAAATCGCCAAGCGCAAAATGGTGGAAGCTAATTTAAGATTAGTGGTTTCCGTCGCCAAAAAGTACATCAAGCGCAACGTAGACTTATTGGATTTGATCCAAGAAGGTACGATTGGGATGCAGCGGGGGGTAGAAAAGTTCGACCCCACCAAGGGCTACAGATTCTCCACTTACGCTTATTGGTGGATTCGACAAGCAATCACGCGGGCGATCGCCGAAAAAGGGCGTACAATTCGCCTACCAATCCACATCACCGAGAAGCTAAACAAAATTAAAAAGGCACAGCGCCAACTCTCTCAAAACCTAGGACGCGCCCCCAGTATTGCGGAGTTAGCCACAGCACTAGAACTAACCCCCAAACAAGTACGCGAGTATTTAGAAAGAGCGCGGCTACCGCTATCGTTAGATTTGCGGGTGGGAGACAATCAAGACACAGAATTAGGAGAACTGCTAGAAGATACTAGTCTCTCTCCAGAAGAATTTGTAACTGAATCCTGTTTGTCGACCGACATTGAAAAGCTGATGGCAGATTTAACTCCGCAGCAGCGGGAAGTTTTATCATTGCGCTTTGGCTTAGCCGACGGACAAGCCATGACCTTAGCTAAAATTGGCGATCGCCTCAACATCAGTCGCGAACGGGTACGCCAAATCGAGCGCGAAGCCCTTACCAAGCTCCGCAAGCGTAAAGCAGACCTCGATCAATATTTGGCTAGCTAGGGAGTGGTGAGTAGGGAGTAGGGAAGTTAACCTTTTGCCTTTTACCAATTACCCATTACCAATTATCGATCGCCTCGCTTGTGGTGCAACAACCCCCCAAATGCAGTTCGGTTTTGCCAACTACCATACTCGAGTCTGCTTGTTACATTAAATTTACATAAAGATGCTATTCGTCGGCTAAATTGTAAACAATGCTAACGGCTATTCGATTGGTTATAATTTGGCAACCGAATTGCAAGGGAGGTCATCAGTGAACGATTCATCACATCAAGTTTCCGAATTTTTCCCAGGCGAGTCAGAAAACGGCGATTCCTTATGGCAATACGTCCAATCTCTGAGTCCAGAAGCTATTACCCAGCTATCCAAACCTAGCTCCACTGAAGTATTTCAGATGATTGAGCGTAATATTGTCGGGATGTTAGGCAATTTACCCGCAGATAATTTCGGTGTCACCATCAGTACTAGCCGTGAAAGTTTGGGTAGATTACTCGCTTCAGCAATGATAAGTGGATATTTCTTACGCAATGCCGAACAGCGCATGATGTTTGAAAAATCGCTTCAAGCTACTGAAGTAACTGGGACGGAACAGGAATAAGTAGAATATCAACCGTCCATGACAGCACATACTTCAATTCCGCACAAGATCGTTGGCGTGGGCGTTCTGTGGAACGCTCAGCAACAAATTTTAATCGATCGCCGCCTCCCTGAAGGCGTAATGGGCGGATTGTGGGAATTCCCAGGTGGGAAACTAGAACCAGGGGAAACCGTAGAAGAATGCATCAAGCGCGAATTGATGGAAGAGTTGGGGGTGGAAGTTGAAGTTGGCGATCGCCTCATTACTATAGAACATGACTATTCTCACTTGCGCGTCACGCTCGCAGTACACCACTGCCATTATTTAGGTGGAACACCTCAGCCAATTGAGTGCGAAGAGATTCGCTGGGTAACGCTAGATGAGATCGAACAATATAATTTTCCTGCCGCTAACGTGCAGATTATTGCTGCAATAAAGGATATATATAGTGAGTAGTGAGTAGTGAGTAGTGAGTAGTGTAAAGAGGTTGTCCCGATCCGTCCGCAAACTGTGAGAGATTGTGAAGAGAAAAAAAGCGGCTTTAGATAAAACAGGGGTTTTTCCTTCTGCCTTTTGCCTTCTGCTATAACTAACCTGCAACTAATTCACTACTCACTGCTACGCAGCTAATGTCGTGGAGGTTTCCTCCACGACATTAGCTGCTTCGCTACTCACTACTCACTCCGTTCGCTACAAAGAATGAACTGGCAGCGTGAAATGGAAGCAACTGCCACTATTAGAAGCAGAGTCTACCCAAATCTGTCCGTAGTGCGCCCTAATAATGCGTTGACATAGAGCTAAACCAATACCGTAACCATCTTTAGCTTCATCGCGTTTGAGACGGAATCGTTCTTCAAAAATGCGATCGTAATTCTCTTCAGGAATGCCAGGACCAGTATCGCAAACGCTGACTTGCACTTTCTGAGTCGTGCGATGCAGACACGAAATGCGAATTGTACCACCTTCTGGGGTGTACTTCATGGCATTGTCTAGTAGGTTAATTAATACTTGCCTTACCCTTTCTCGGTCGGCGTAAACCGCAGGTAAATCGTTGGGCAAATCTGTTTGAATAGATTGCGATTTGGTAAAGGCGCGATCTAACATATGAGCTTCTACGTCTTGGTACAGCTCGATTAAATTTAGCTTTTGGGGTTGAATTTGTAGATCTGCACTCGATCCGCGCGTCACCTGTAACAAACCAGCAATCATGCGATCGATGATCTTAGCTTGGCTGCGAGCTTGTTTGAACAAATGAGTCAACAAAGCAGGCGATGCAGAAAAATTGCCTTTTTTATTAAATAGAAGAAATTGAGCTTCGAGGGTTTCTACAGCAATAGAAACGGCAGTGAGAGGATTGCGTAAATCGTGCGCCACCATCGCAATAATCCGATCTTTGAACTGAAGCTGCTCTAATAGTCTCTCTTGCTCGCGTTTGAGGCGAAATACTTCATCTGACAATCGAATTACTTCTACCGAATCAGCTACAGAGCGAATTGCAGTGGCATTAGAATTACCGTTGTGACCGTTGCCGGAGTTATTTAAATTTTCTAAAGTCTTTGGTTGAGTCGGGGTTTCTGCTAATGCTACCAGATTTGCTTGAGTCTCAGCCGATTGCAGCCAGCGCAGCCACCACTCATTTAACTGCTCGATCAGATTGCTGCCAGCAAGAGTTTGTCTCGGTTCTGGATAAATCTTAATCAAAGCAGGTGTTGCCACCAGTCTAAAGTGTTCCGCTAGATAGGGCTGTTCTCCGACATTGACAATCTGTAATTCAAACGGGTACTCAGTTTGTAACTGTTTTAGGTAACGGTGAATTTGCTGTATTTGCTGTCGCGAACTGGGTCGCTCGTCGACAAATAGCAGTAATTGAAGCTTAGCTTCAGTGGAGGTCGGCTGTTCAGAAGAAACCTGCATGCAATCTTGTTTCAGCACGGGCAACTAACAGGTAACGCTTAACGAGGGAGTGAAAGAAAGAGTCATAGCGGATATAAATCAGCCTCCTCTTAAATTTAATATCAATTTTAGTTTTTGCATATAGCTTGGCAGATTAAACAGTGTGAGATCGCAGATTTTGAGTATGACTGCGCTAGCGTAGGAATAGTACATATACTGAGACCCGTGGTGTTTTCAAAAAACGCTCGATTAGCTAGTTTAACCTGCTTATTGCTGGCTGTAACTGCCTGCGCCAATAGTCCTAACGCTCAGCAGTTAGAACGCACTCTAGCTGCCGATCCTGATTTGGAAACTAATCAACCGTTTGGTAGTGGCACTTCCCCACAGACAACTGCTCCCGAGCGGCAAAATCCGCCTGCTGGGGCGCTCGCTCAATTACCTGCCGACTTCCCTTCAGAAATTCCCCGCTATCCTGATGCTCAGTTGGTGGCAGTTGCGCCAGCCGGAAATGAGTCTTCACCACCGGAAACTCGTTGGGTGAGTGTCGATCCGATTAACGCCGTACAAAACTTTTATCAAAAGGAATTGCAATCAAGCGATTGGCAAATTGTCAACCCCCCATCGGCAGAGGTAGATAATACTACGATTGAGGCGCGGCGGAATGACTTGTTAGTAAAAATCGCGATCGCGCCCAGAACAGCACCCGCACCTCAGCCTAATGCGTCTCCTGCACCCACTCAGCCTAGTCCGGTAATAGATCCTGCTGCTAGTACGGAGTTTACCATTCAGTACCAACGAAATGTTCCAGATACAGCCGCTACTCCTACACCCTTACCCCAAGCTAGCGGGGAAACTTCAGCTCAGACACAGACAGGCGACTCAGTAACTTCTAATACAGGCGATCGCAGCTTCAACGACCTGAGCCAAGCTCCTCAAGAATTGCAACAATATATTACAGATTTGTCAGCTTTAGGTGTCCTGTCCCTCGAACCCACTAATACCAAGAGTAGCCAAGCCGATCCTATCCCACAGTTCGATCCAGGCAAAATTATCAATCGGAGGGAATTCGCCCGCTGGCTATTTGAAGCAAACAACCGCATCCAAGCAACTCGCCCCTCATTACAAATTCGTGCGGCATCATCCGCTGCTCAACCAGCCTTTCGGGATGTACCGCGCAACGATCCTGACTTTTCCGTTATCCAGGGACTCGCGGAAGCGGGTATAATTCCCAGTTCCTTATCGGGAGATGGAACGGCAGTTTTATTCCGCCCTGATGCTCCCTTAACGCGGGAACAGTTGCTGCATTGGAAAGTACCTCTAGATACCCGTCAAGCCCTGCCTAACGCCTCCCTAGAGTCTGTCAAAGAGTCATGGGGATTTCAAGATACAGCGCGGATCGATCCTAAAGCTTTACGCGCAGTCTTAGCCGATTTCCAAAATGGCGACCAGTCGAATATTCGCCGCGTATTTGGATATACCACATTATTGCAGCCGAAAAAACCCGTTACCCGCGCCGAAGCTGCATCCGCAATTTGGTTTTTTGGGAATGGTGGTGAGGGAATGACGGCTCAAGAAGCCCTGAAAGCGCAACAGCAACCAGATCGAGCGCAAAATAATCAGCCGCCGCAACCTCAGCCAACAGCTGCACCATAAAAGAAGCGATCGCTTTCTTTAAAGTATTACTTAACTATTGAGTAGGATACAGAGTAAGAGAACAGAAGTACTATAGCGATGGAAATTTCGCTGTAGCCAGAACATGAGGAGTTGATTCAATCTCTAATAGAATGCAGATAAGTTAGCTTAATAAATCTTTAATTAAGTTTTAAAGGTTTATCCTGCTGATAAATATCTCCTTTTTTCATCGATAAAGCCATTTCTGCTTTCTGTAATTCCGACCCTAAATACATGGCATGTTCTACCTGTAAACTAGGACAATCGGCAGCAATCTGGCGATAAATTTGCATAGCCGATCGCCCAAAATAGCAATTAACAACTTCCCCACTACCAGGGGTCATGTGTTCCACAAAAATTTGGTTATCTTGCACGTTAATGACAAAACTACCAGCGGGATCGGCGTAATCTCTGGCAGCAAAAATTTTTGAATATTGGGATTGAATTAAAAGCTCGGCATTTTCCCAGCAGTCATCGTAAATATGGGCGCTTTGGCTAATTGTAATCAACGCCCCCAGCTTCAATTTATGCTGAGAACGAATTTCAATTTCGTCACGAATATGCTGTTGTAAAGCTCTCAATCCCATCACATTTGCTACCCAGGCTGAGAACATATCGTTACTGCGAAAAGTAGCAGTTAAAGATAATTCACGTACGGACGGGTTTTGAAAACCCGCCGCTACTCGTACCCAAATATGATTTAAACAAGGAGGACTATTATTTGCTTCGCCATCTTGTACGTCCCATAAAGACATTACTGCTCTGGCTGAATCAATATCGGCTACTAGTTTATTAATTACCTGCTCGATTTGATCTAAACCGAAATGCGATCGCAATCTTTGTCCGTAGGTATATTTTACCCCTTCCTGTCGAGGTGCATCGTCTAAAACTTGGGAAATGTACTGTTGAATAAAAGCGCGATCGCACGGTAAATAATTTGGTTCGGGAAAATAGAAATCTTCTGGCTCATCCGTGACAATTGCCATCAAATCGATTAATTCTTGCCATTGTCCGTCATAATTAGTCGGTCGAATTGTACCCGTAGTTTTGATCTGCTGGATAATTTTTACCCAAGTTTCCGCGATTGTTTTGCCTTCAATTCGGTGTCCGTACAGATTTCCTGGTAAAACTGTAGGCATAACACTCGCTAAAGGAAAATCGAGCGGTGTACCCCAAGGCTGTTTGGTAAGAGAAGCAAAATTTCGCGTCTCTACAATAGCGTCATGAATAGAAAATACTTCCTTAACAGCAAGACTTTGCCGTAATTGTTCTAGGGCATTGCGATCGACTTCAATATCGATGTAGCCTGGAATCTCAGAACAGATCGCCCAGCAAGGCTTACCGATATCGCTTTTGCCTTCCTGAAAGCCTTGCTCAAAAAAGTCCAGCAAGCATTTACCTGCACCTGCATTTTTATCCTCTTTTGTGGCATTGAGGACAACTAAAAAGCAGACGTGAGGATTAGCTAGCAAATTACGGATCAATAGGTTAATTCCCCGCGTGGGCGAGTATAACTGCCCGATAACAGCATACTCGTCTTGGTGTAAGTGTTTGGCGATCGCCTGCTTCACCGTCCAACCTGTCACCACTGCGACTTGTCCAGTACCAGACAGCAGTTGATTGGGTTTGTGAATCGGTCTGTAGCAATTTTGTGTAGGATTAGTTGCTGTCACGGGAATCGCAAGATACTAAGTCTTTTACTGTAAAATTCTAAACCCAGATACCGAAGCACTAGCTACCTCATTTTAGTGGTATGTTTAAAAATTGCTGTAGTTTAACAGTGAATAGTGAGTAGTGAGTAGTGAGTAGTGAGTAGTGAAGAGTAGCCAGTTTTTTCTACCTCAGCAACCTTACACTCCCTAGCCCCTAGCCCCTAGCCCCTAGCCCCTAGCCCCTGATTATGGCTTTAACAGCTTCTACTATGTTGCCGCTGGGGACTCAAGCCCCAGATTTTCAACTGCCTGATGTTGTCTCTGGTAATACGATTTCTCTATCTACCTTTACTGGCAAACAGGCTTTACTGGTCATGTTTATCTGTCAGCATTGCCCTTTTGTAAAACACGTTAAAACAGAACTGACACAACTCGGTAAAGATTACATCGATCGGCATGTCGGAATTATCGCTATCAGTGCCAATGATATAAATAACTATCCCGATGATGCTCCAGAAAAGCTTAAGGCAATGGCGATAGAATTAGATTTGCCATTTTCCGTATGCTACGACGCAACTCAGGAGACAGCTAAGGCTTATACAGCTGCTTGCACTCCAGATTTCTTCTTATTCGACGCGGAGCAAAAGTTAGTTTACCGAGGACAATTAGATGATAGTCGTCCTAGTAATGGTAAACCTATAACAGGTGCAGATTTGCGAGCTGCGATCGATGCAGTTCTTGATTCTCGTCCCTTGCCAACCGAGCAAAAGCCCAGCGTCGGATGCAATATTAAATGGAAACCTGGCAACGAACCCAGCTATTACCGCTAACAAGGAAAGGTTAAAAAGGGAAACAAAGTTGCAATTTTGGGAATCTTATAATTAGAGTCTCGCGCTTAGCAGCTCTGTTAAACCAAATTATTTGATGCGCTCTGATTTTAAGTCGGGAGCGCGAATTGTTATGCCTAGCTCCAGTAGCCAAAAACATCAACAAATGACTATTCAGTTATCTAACACAATGAAAATTTCGCTCCTTGCTACCGCTGTATTGCTGGCTCCTCTATGTTTTGTTGCTTCAGCTCGTGCTTACAATCCCCAAGATCTAGCACAATTAAAACGTACAAATGCGTGTCCTCGATGCGATCTAAGCAATGCACCCCTAAATAACTTGAATCTGAGCCGAGCCAATTTGCGTAATGCCAACCTGCAAGGTGCTAACTTATCTCGTTCTATTCTGATTGGTGCAGATTTAAGCGACGCAAATTTAGAAACAGCTAACATTTCGAGTGCCAATTTGGTTGAAACATTATTTGTTGGTGCAAACCTCAGATCTGCTATTCTTGTTAATTCAAACTTAACTGGTGCTGGTTTGATGGCTGCTAACTTAGAGGGTGCTAACTTAAAAGGCGCAATTATGGAGTTAGTTAATTCGCGAGGAGCAAGATTTAGAGCCACAACCTTACCTAACGGTACTGTAACCCCGACTCCGACTTGGCGGTAACAATGGTAATAGGTAATTGGTAATGGGTAATTGGTAATTGGTGGTTGACAGTTGACTCTTGAGTGTTAACCTTCAACTATCAATTAACCCCTAACCACCAACTGCTAATCCCTGTTTATGCGATCGCTACCCAATCTCGATACTCTCTCCCTGGCAGAACTCGTGGCTCAAATGGTGGTAGTCCGAGCTTCTGGCTACCTATTCGACCACCAAATTCTCTATCCTAGCTGGGAACCAACCGCCGCTAAACTACAGCATTTAATCCAACTGGGTGTAGGTGGTGTAATTTTGCTGGGCGGAAGTGCAGTAGAAATTGCTACAAGAACGCAGCTGCTGCAATCTTGGGCAAATATCCCGTTACTGATTGCCGCAGATATTGAGGAAGGAGTAGGACAGCGTTTTGCTGGTGCTACTTGGTTTCCTCCACCAATGGCAATCGGCGCGATCGCCTCCCACAATCTCAGTCTTGCCCAAACGTATGCAGCTCAAATGGGGGCAATTACTGCCCAAGAAGCCTTAGCTGTTGGGATTAATTGGGTACTCGCTCCTGTAGTGGATGTTAACAACAATCCTGACAATCCTGTAATTAACGTCCGTTCCTTCGGCGACAATCCAACGGTGGTAAGCCAGCTTGCTACTGCCTACATTCAAGGAGCAAAATCTCACCCCGTACTCACAGCAGCTAAACATTTTCCTGGACACGGGGACACGGCTGCTGATTCTCATTTGGATTTACCAGTTATTTCCCATTCTCCGGCAAGATTGGCGGAAATTGAACTGCCGCCTTTCCAAGCAGCGATCGCGGCTGGGGTAGACGCGGTGATGAGCGCCCATTTACTCATACCTAGTTGGGATACTGAATATCCAGCTACCCTTTCATCGCGCATCTTGACGCAATTGCGCCAGAACATGGGTTTTGAGGGTTTAATTGTCACCGATGCCTTAGTTATGGGAGCGATCGCCAATCGCTATGGAGCCAACGAAGCACCAGTACTAGCGGTGGAAGCTGGAGCAGATATTTTACTGATGCCAGTCGATCCTGAAGGCGCAATTCAAGCTGTCTGTGCTGCTGTCGAAAGCGGACGCATTTCGCAGCAGAGGATTCGTGCTTCTGTAGAGCGGATCTGGCAGGCTAAGCAGAAAGTGACTGTAGCAGAGGCTCACAGCTGTATGCCCCTACAAACGCAAATATCTCAACCAGATACCTTTACAGTTGTTGACAAAATCTTGCAGGCTTCGCAAGTAATGCATGGGACGGTTCCTTTGTCGTCAGACAAATCTACCCTAAAGCGAAATTTAATTGCAGCTCCTTTGTCGCCAGACAAATCTACCCCACGACGCAACTTAATTGTGGTGGATGAGTTACTCGGATGCGATTTTTTGCATCGCAAAGCACCCGCGATCGCTCTCCCTGCGATGCACGGCTATACAGCACGGCTTTGCGATCGCCACACCCCTATCGTTTTTGACGCTGATGATGACTGTCCGACTCTACTCCAGTTATTTATTCGCGGTAATCCTTTTCGCGGTAGTGCGGGAATCACGCAAGTAGGAGAAGCATGGGTGAAGACATTGTTAGCTGCTGGTAATCTTCAAGCACTGGCAGTTTATGGTAGTCCGTATGTTCTACAACATCTGCTGCCTATGCTGCAATCTATCCCTTATGTTTTCTCTTACGGGCAAATACCAGCTGCTCAGGCAGTTTCCATGTCAACTCTATTTACCAGGTCAATCTAATTATCTATCTCAGGGTAGATTTTATTCATTGTTTTCCTCATCAAGAGTTAGAACTAGTAAAATCTTAACCCGTTCCTAACCCAGAAAATATAGGATTAAGAGGGCTATCCACCTCTGCTTTACGCAGTTCGAGCATAGACAGGTAGCAAGCATTTTGTCAAGATTTGCTGACTGGCTCAATATTTATTAATATATATTCGGGTGGTATACAGTCAAAATAGAAATAATTTCAGTATAGTCAACTACAAAATTTTTTCGATTTTTATCAACTTCTTACCCATCTGCCACCTTGAGAGAACAATACATTTGATACCCCGATCGAAAGCTAGGTTAAAACTATGAGCGTAAATACGGTGCCACCAATCCGATACTCTTTGGACGTAATCCAAGATGAAGCCCGCGAGCTGGTGCAAAAAGGATTGGTTAGCCGCCAGCAGCCAATCTATACTCTATGCCAGTACATTCCAGCGCGGGAATGGGTTTGTATAGAGTGCGAACTAGAACAATGTGATTTCTTGTTACGCGATCGCATCGGCGACCTCATTGGTCGAGAGCAGTGGGATAATGATTAGTCGGGAATAGGGGCTAGGGACTAGCCCCTTCTAAATACCGCTCTATGTCTTCGCTAATGCGAGTCAGTTCGGCTTCGCTTGTCAAGCGAATGTTACTGTCTTTAATAGTTAGCAAGACTTTTGCAGCAAAAGGACTTGCCCAAATATTAGGGTTACAAAATACTTCGAGAAAAACTTCTCCCGTGTGACGATATTCCATCGGCGGTTGAGGAGTAGCTTTACCAACAGGGGTGGTTTTGGCTGCGACGGCTTTGAGGCGTTCCATCAACTGAGCGATCGCAGCTTGTAATTCTCTCGCTGCTGTAGGTGAGAAGCTAAAGGAAACCGATCCTTCAACTAAGTTTAGGGTTAATTGTGTAGAAGTCACGACTGTGTAATTAAAATCTTATGCTATCTAACATTACAGCGATCGGCGCTCGGTTATCAGTGAAGATGGGTAATGGGTAATTGGTAGTAGAAATATACGTAGGGTGCGTTAGTACGATTGCACGACACCATACATCTGGTTTTTCAATAATCAAACCAGATTCCTATAATTGAGTTGTCTCTAATTCCGAATGCGGAATTCACAATTCCGAATTCTTATTTATGATACTAGACAATCGCTCTGTAGTACGTAAGGTTTTACTGATAACTCTAGTACTCAACTTATTTGTGATGGCGTTGAAAGCTACAATTGGGTGGTGGACGGGTTCGCTCAGTTTATTAGCTGATGCCTTGCATAGCATTACGGATAGCGCCAATAATATTTTGGGATTAATTACCAGTCGATTTTCTTCTCCTACACCAGATCGAGATCATCCCTACGGACATCAAAAATTTGAAGCAGTAGGAGCTTTAGGCATAGCTGCTTTCTTAGGTATAGCTTGCTTTGAGATTTTACAAGGAGCGATCGAGCGAATTCTGAATGGTATTCAACCAGTAAAGATTACTGAATCAGAGTTGTGGTTGTTACTGATTGTATTGGGAGTGAATATCTTTGTAACCTTTTACGAACGCCGTGAGGGACAAAGGGTAGGTAGTTCAATTTTGCTTGCCGATGCCAAGCATACCATGAGTGATGTCTGGGTGACGATTACCGTATTAGCAGGATTGATTGGTATTTGGCAGGGAAGAGTTTTCAATCTGCCTCAACTCCAATGGTTAGATGTAATTTTGGCATTTCCCGTTGCTTTGTTAGTATTTTGGAGCGGTTGGCAGGTAATTAAAGAAAATTTACCGTGGTTAGTAGATAAAATAGCGATCGCCCCTGAAGCAATTTACGCGATCGCCATGTCCGTACCTGGAGTCATCAACTGTCACGATATCGCCTCTCGCGGTTTACTAGGGCGACAAATCTTTATTGAAATGCATTTAATTGTTGATGCTGTCGATGTAGAGACTGCCCACCGCATCACTGAAACTGTAGAAGCCAAACTGGAAGAAAAATTTAGCCCCGTCAGAGTTTTAATTCACGTCGAGCCACCTGAATACAAATTAGATAGTATTAGTTTCGAGAGGAAAAAGAGCAGTTATCAGTAGGGAGTGAGTAGTGAGTAGTGAGTAGTGAGTAGTGAGTAGTGAGACGTAGAAATACAAATGACAAACGACAAATTACCAATTACCACTCTGAACCGATCGCTAAATTACTCCCATGTCGCTATAGGACGCAGGATTTCGGGAATTTTTTCTTGAGTCGAGGGAAATTCGAGGATGGTTTCTCGCAAGCCGAGATAACCCGATTCGCTGAAAGATAATAGCATTCGCGCCAGAGCAAACCAAACTTCCGATTCGTATTCCCAATCGCGATCGCGCACCGATCTGCCAGCGATGGAACGCAGCGCCCAGAAATAGCTGTTGCGAACCACAGAGCCACCTTTCTTATAAGTCGGTACGTCCTCGCGGTGGAGAAATAGAATCGTATCTTCAATTTTTGCTCTCATAGAGTAGGGAATGGGGAGTAGTGTCGATCGACTGTTGATGCCTTTCGGTTAAGGCAAGTTCTCCCCTTCATGCTAGCGATCGCGCACTGTTCCCACCCATTAGGGAAACGGAGATTGCCTACTTCGTCAAACCGTCAAATACGCCTCGCAAAGCAGCGACAGCATCTTGAGTTCTTGCCCAAACGCTTTGATCTGGATCTTTACCCGTTAGTTCGCGGGTTCCCAAAACTTCCAGAATCCCTTTTAATTGCTCTTGATGGGCGCGATTTTCAAAGTTTACTTGGTTAAGAGGCGCGATCGCATCTTTGGTGTCTTCTCCTGTCACCTGCGATGCTTTATGGATAATTAAGCCAGTCATCACGGCTTGGTGTTTGATCCGTTCGTGGGCAGCAACTTTTTGATATAACGAAAGTTCGCTACCATCCATCAAGCGGTTAACTTGCTGTACGTACTGTCCAGTAGTATCTCTGTGCCCAACCGAACCGCCGCCAAACTTCGCAATCACTTCGTTAATTACGGTCAAATTTTGCCGATCGTCCCTGAGAAAATCGTTTAAGCGATCGCTAATTTCTTTATCGCTACTGACAGATGGAATCAGTTTCTCTTCATTGCTAATTAGCAACTCTTGTAAAGCTTTGAGATCTGCTAGTTCCATCGCGATCGCTCTACGCTTTGTATCGTCTAAAGTTACGACCATATTTTGTTTTCCTCCGATTGTTCGAGCCAAAATATAAGTTCTCATATAAAGGCGATCGTTCAAATCTTTCTTGAGATGTATTCTCAAGAATCTGAAATTTTTAGGGGCATACAGTTGTACGCCCCTACTAGATCCGGTTATTCCCCAGTAATCGACAAATTATCTACCCAAATCCGAGGACAAACCCCAGATGGTGTTAGTTCTGCTGCTGGTTCGACAAAAATAATCGACTGCAACACTTCAAGAAAATCTCCGGCTACAGTAGCTGATTCAATACTCGTCCGCTTGCCATTGTTAACTACCCAGCCATCGAAGGGAAGGGAGAAAGAACCCTGCAAGGCTTTGACTCCGGCGTGTAAAGCGTGCAAATCGTCAACAAAAATGACGTTCTCAGCCGTATCTAAATCGTATGTTTGCACGGCTGGCTGGTTAGAAAAGACGTGATAGAAATGCGGACTAACCGTCACCTTTGCGCCAATATTAGCGTGTCCGGTAGGTTGTGCCTCCAGTCGTTTTGCCGTACCTGCACTATGCAAAAAATTTGTCAATACCCCATCAGAAATAATAGAGATACGACGAGTAGGAGTACCTTCACCGTCAAAACTTTCTCCGGCTATATTTTCGGGATGTAATGCATCATCGCATACAGAAAGCAAAGGTGAAGCAATTTGTTTGCCAATAGATTCTGGTGTAGACAGACTTTGTTTATCCAGAATACTTTGAGCATTGTATAAGTTAGAAAAAGCACCCAAAAGACTCAAGAAAGCTTCAGGTGAGAAAACAACCCGATATTTACCAGTTTTAACCTTTTCGTAATTCAAGTGACCGATCGTTTTTTCGGCTGCTTCTTTCAGACAAGCTTCAATGTCTAAGTTTTCAAGATTGCGGCTAATCCGAAATGCGCCAGCAGAACGGGGTTTTTTTCCCTCTTCATCAGTTTTGCTGTAAAGATAGATAGAAGCATAAGAACGAGCTTCGTGACGCGCCGCACCCGCACTATTGAGATAAAATCGATTCAGATCTCTTTGAGATAAACCATTATAAGGTACGCCTGCGATCGCTGGATGAGCAGCTAAAAGTTCCTTTTCAGCACCGATGAGAGTTTCAATTAACTGCGCTACAGGTACTTGGGGTGCAGTAGTTTCTGTATTAGCAGTAATTGGCGCGATTGCTTCTGGACTAAAATCTGGTACATTTTCTTTTACCCCAAAGAAACTCGCCTCATAAGCAGTTTTCAAAGCGAGTTCGATACCTTCAGGATATACATCGGTAGTGCTGGTAACTCCAACATTATTATTTTCGTTCCATACCCGCACCGTCACGCCAGAACGATTGGAAGCTTTAACTTGCTTCGGTTCTCCCGAATCTACCTGCACGCTAGTTTCATCCACAGAAGAACCAAAAATATCAAATTTCTGAATCCCAATTTTACTAGCACTATCTTGAGCGTAATTTGCAAGTTCCTGAATACTTATCATATACAATTTTGGATTTTGGATTTTAGATTTTGGATTAAAGAATTAAAGATTTTAGATTTTGGGTTTAGTCGAGGAGGAATTTGTCTTATTGCGGAGTGTTTTAATTGATGCCACTGTCATAGCTAGAATCTCGTTCGTTTCTGTTATCAAGCTTTTCAGCCGCTCAACAGGCATTAATTCAGCTTCCACAAGTTGCTCCAATTAGTAAAGGCTTTCATCTGCTTCTTCCACAATGCTGAGTTTAGCGATAATATCAGCTGTTGATTTACCTCTACATGCTGCTCTGTAGTTAGCTCCTACAGAAGTTGCCGAACAAAGTAGTTGCCTGCCAATTACATCAGCCGTTGTATTTGCTGGAAGTTTATTTACTAAACGAATTACTTGTAAAGCCAATTGTTTAGTTCTAGCCTTAAACTGCTCCTCATTCACAATCCAAAATCCAAAATCTAAAATCTAAAATTCTTACCTTCCACCAACAGTAATCGAATCTACCTTGATGTGAGGCTGCCCGACAGTCACGTAGATACTACCGCTCACAGAACCACAAAAACCCGCCGCCAGTCCCAAATCTTGGGAACACATAGAAATCTTACTCATAATTTCCTGTGCGTCACCAATTAAGGTAGCACCCTTCAGCGGTTTGGTAATTTTGCCATTTTCAATTAAGTAAGCTTCCTCAACCGCAAAGTTGAATTGTCCCGTCGCACCGACGCTACCACCACCCATTTTCTTACAGTAAATTCCCTTCTCAATTGAGTTGAATAACTCTTCGTTGGTATAATTTCCTGGTGCGATGTAGGTGTTACGCATCCGCGAAGCGGCGGCGTAGGTATAGCCTTGTCTGCGTCCGCTTCCCGTTCTAGGGTGTCCCGTACGCAAAGAACCAGCGCGATCGCTCAAGAAGTTTTTCAAAATTCCATTTTCGATCAATAATGTCCGTTGGGCTGGCATTCCTTCATCGTCCATATCAATCGTGCCGAAGGCACTGTTTGAGAGTCCTTCATCCCACGCCGTCAGGCTTTCGTGGGCGATTTTTTCACCTTTCTTGTCGGCGAAAGGAGTAGTTTTGCGTTCGATTTGGGTGGTTTCTAACAGGTGTCCGCAAGCTTCGTGGAAGATGACACCACCAAACTGATTTGCCATCACGATTGGATACGTACCCGATTCTACGTAATCGGCATACAGCATTTTACCTGCCGATTCTGCAACTTCCTCGGCAGTCAATTTATAATCCCACGCTCTGAGAAAATTAGGATCGCTAGTACTACCTGTTCGTTGTCCGATAGAAGTCCGGTGAATGCCGTCAGCACACAACAAATTAAATCCTACCGATTGTGTCAGGCGGATGTCTCTGGCAAATGTACCATCGCTAGAGGCAACTAAGACTTCTTGCCAGTCGCGGAAATAGGTAGCGCGTCGGGATTGGACGTGGTTTGCTTTTAGCTGTAATTGCTGGTTGGCATCTAGCAGCACTTCTCCGATTTCGCGGATCGAGCTACAAGCAGAAAACCAGCTATCTTTACCTTTAGTGGTGGCGTAGTCTCGCAGCAATTCTAAATTGATGGCGGGGATGTAGGCGTTAGGTGCTGGTAGTTGCAACCCCAGAATCGAAAGTCCTTTTTCTAAAGCGGCTTTGAGTCCGTTAAATGTCAAATCGTTGGTGCTGACGTAGCAGTCGGCTTTACCGCGAAACACTCTCACCCCTGCACCAGTTGATAATCTGGGGGAAATGCTGGTGATGGTGTCGTCTTCTGCTAAACAGTTAATATAGTTGACTCGTTCTAAGAAAAATTCTACAAAATCTGCACCCGCTGCCCGTCCTAAACCAAGTAAAGTAGCAAGGGGAGCTTCCCAAGTTTGGTCAAAGCGATCGCGTTTTAATTTATAGTCCAGGTTAGGTAGTTCTCTCGATAGCAGTAGGCTACTCGGATACGTCGATAGCATCATCGGGCTTGAGCGTCCTTGTTGAGAATTTGCTGACATAGCTTAGGCTTTTAGTCTAACAAACTACCATCAGTTCCATCGGACTTACGATTACCAGTAGTTTATCCTTGTTTAAAGTTATAATTTATACTTAAAATGCTGGAACTATAGTTTTTCTACTTAGGTAGTATGAACTGTATCTGGTCTTTCCTCGCTCGAGCTTATTTTTGAAGCAATGTCAGTAGAAGATATTCGAATTGCTGAATTGCCATCAGTTTATTTACTAAATAAAGACAATTTACCCAATTGTGCAGCTATTTATTTTGTTTCTGATAGTACGGGACAAATTTTATACATTGGTAGAACAGTCAAACAATTTTGGATTTTGGATTTGCGATTTTAGATTAACCCCACGATTGAAATCGGGGGCTGCCGATTTAAGAGAGTGCGAGAGCGCGATTTTAGATTGGGGGATTACTCTTTTAATCCAAAATCTAAAATCTAAAATCTAAAATCGTCTCGGTCAATTTAGTAGCTAGATGGAGAGAACACCATAGATTTAATCAACTGAAAAGATTTAATCGCAAGAACCAAGTCAGTATTAGCTGGTTCAAATGCAGTAATGATATAAGTCTACTTTCAAGTCTCGAAAATGAATTAATTGAGTTGTATAAGCCTCCGCTCAATTGGTCAAAAGTAGTTGCGCCAATTAAAAAAATAACTCCGGTTGAAACAGCATTACAACAGAGTCTTCAGCAGCTAGCTAAGTTTAATATTCTGTCTTCTTTGTTTTAGACACTCGGCGATCGCCTCAGATACGTTATCTTCAGGTTTATATACCCGCGGATTTTGATTCTTAGCATGGATTTTGTCGAGATAAACGTGTAAGGCTTCCTACAGCATACCCGATTGAGTATTAAGATTATAGCAATCGCTCCTTCACCACTTATTCGCGATAAATCTGGCTTGGAAGGATTTTTATAGATTTAGAGTTATACATTGGGTAGTATTAACTAATCTCTAAAAGTAAAATAGTGTTAAATTATCATAGTAAGCACTTATACAGGAGACTGCTGTGCCAACCTAGCCCTAGGGCAGATTTGACACTGTAGATTTGCACATAGCTTATGACATTGCATAACCTAGTTCATTCAAGAGCAATTACTACAGAAACAATATCGCTAGCAGCGCCTGAAGAAGTAGAATTTTTGCGCGAACAAATATATTCTTTGCGTCAACTTGTCGAGCAACTCGACTTAGAATTGCTCGACAAGCAGCAACAAATTCAAGACTTAGAGCAAGAGTTAGCGCAGACAAACCGTGAATTGTGTAATGTATTGGCTGTAAAAGAAACTCGCGAACCTCAACAAATTGAGCGCCAAGAAAAACCTGCCAGCAAGCCTCTAGGCAAGCTAGTTGAAGCTATCGACGAACATATATTCTTGACAAATCAATTGGAGATAGTTAAGACATCTGCTAAAACAAATACTCCACTCAGTGTTCTAGATAAGCAAGCTTCAAAAAACTCAAAAGACGCGATCGCTCGAACGAAGCAGTTTCAAGCTCAATACAATGAAATTGAATTTCAGTTTGCTAGTTTAAAATCTAATTTTATCAAATCTGGAGAGCAAATAACTGAGATAGTAACTCAATTACAGCAGCCTCAAGATGAAAAGAACACATCTGAGCTGTTGAAAGAAAATCATAAAAAGTTTCAGGAGAATTTAGAGCAGCTTAAAGCTCATCGGCTTAGAAGTAAAGAATTAGTCAAAGATTCTCGGAAATCCGTAAAACAAACGCAATTAGAATTGGCAAAGCTGCAAAAGTCTAATAAGAATTTGGGGCGAGTCGATTTGTGTGAACGGGTTCACCAACATACTTCAATACTGATTTAAGAAGGGTTGGGGGAATCTAAATCTTACCACCACCCATTAGATATAACAGCGCCATGCGGATCGCTACCCCACTGGTCACTTGTTGGGAAATGAGACTAAATTGAGGATCGTCCATTAAGTCGGAACTAATTTCTACGCCACGATTAACTGGACCTGGATGTAAAACTTTGACATCGGGTTTGCACATTTGCAGGCGATCGCGAGTAATGCCAAATAACTGATGATACTCTCTAATACTAGGTAAAAGATGCTGCGTCATGCGTTCCCTTTGCAACCGCAGCGTCATCACAAAATCTGCATCTTGTAATGCTGGTTCGATTTGCCAATGTAAGAATAGCTTGCGAGTACCCACGAATTCCGCAAATAACTGCGGTAACAAAGTTGGTGGTGCAGCGAGGTGAACTTCTGCCCCGCTGGCGGTTAAACTCCAAATATTCGATCGCGCTACTCGTGAATGAAGGATATCCCCAACGATCGCAATTTTTTTCTCCTGTAACAATTCCAAGCGCGGTCGGTCGGGATCGAGCAGAGTGCAAATCGTAAATAGATCGAGTAAAGCTTGAGAAGGATGTTCGTGTTGTCCGTCTCCAGCATTCAAGACTCCGACGCGGACACCCAAACGATCCATTTCAGTTGCGATCGCTTGAGGGACTCCCGCTTCTCGATGGCGGATTACCATCATATCGGTTCCCATTGCCAGGTAGGTTTTTGCCGTATCTAATATTGTTTCCCCCTTCGTCAGAGAAGAGGTAGAAGCGGTAAAGTTCAGCGTATCTGCCGATAGACGTTTGGCTGCTAATTCAAAACTACTACGGGTGCGAGTAGAAGATTCAAAAAATAAATTTGTTACTACCTGTCCTTGTAAGGTCGGGACTTTCTTCGTCCGCCGCGATAAAACCTCTCGAAAGCTAGCAGCAGTCTGCAACACCGTATTATATTCTTCCGGCGTAAAATCTTCCAAGGATAAAATGTGGTGGCGATTCCAAGTCATGGGGAGTAGAGACAGTTATCAGTTATCAGTTATCAGTTATCAGTAAGAGCGTGAAGAAAGGAGTCAGGAGTCAGAAGTCAGGAGTCAGAAGAATTTAATCTCCTCTGCTCACCAGCACACCAGCACACCTGCTCCCTACTCACTACTCACTACTCACTAAAGACATTATTAACCACTGAGAGCAATTCATTTAAGTTTACAGGTTTAGTCAAATAACCGTCAGCCCCTTGTTGTAAGGCGCGGCGACGAGTTGCCATATTTGTTTCAAATGAGAGAAACCAAATCGGTATGGTAGCTGTAGTTGGTTCGTTACGCAACTGCCTTAAGATTTCGTATCCGTTTTGCTCTGGAAGGTCAAGTTCGCAAATAATTAAGTTTGGCTGCTGTTCTCTAGCTAACTGTAAGCCTAATTGACTGTTATTCGTAGTCAAAACTTGAAAATTATTAAAAGCGAGAAAGTCAGAAATCAATAGCAGAGAATATTCATCATTGTCAATTACCAGAATTTTCGTCACTGCTGTCTCGCGATAAACTCCATGTCAGAACAAAGTTAATTTGTACGCCAGCCAACGTAGAGATTTTGACTAAAACCCCAAGTAGCTCGTAATATCTACAGATCTCGTTTTTACAACGCTGCGAAGCACAAAATTTTTTACTATAGTATTATATTATACACAAGATTCGCCATACTAATATATTTAGGTAATTTATAAACCATCAAAACTAGAGAACGAGCTGAGTGATATAATGCTAAAACTCTAGACTCAGCCAATCCAATCTGGTGACAAACTCAACAGACAGCTTGAGTAAATTTACTTTCAGGGAAATCAGAGCAATTGAGAGTAGGCGCTCGGCGATCGCACCATGCCAGATCGAACGGAGTCACGCCTGCGTAAATAGGGTATAAATTTTTCAAATCATAAAGATTTGATGTAGCAGTTCGATTGAGTAGAAAAATGGTACGCCAAAGCGATCGCACTTTCACAATGGTAGCTAAACAGCTTACGATCGAGTAAGAGAAACGCTCATAGGGAAACACTGCATGGATACGAAAGCTTTCAAACGATCGCTCCAACACTCGGAGAACTACCATCGTAAAGGATTCGGTCATGAAGCTGAAGTTTCTGGGATGTTGCAGTCGGAATATCAAAGCCATCTAGTACAGCAAATCCGAGATAACGGCTACACCCTACAACAAGGTGACGTGACGATCCGCTTAGCTGAAGCATTTGGTTTTTGTTGGGGAGTAGAACGAGCCGTAGCGATGGCATACGAAACGCGCCAGCATTTTCCCACGCAGCGGATCTGGATTACCAACGAAATTATCCACAACCCCTCTGTTAACCAGCGAATGCAAGAAATGCAAGTGGGGTTTATTCCAGTTGTCGGTGGAGTGAAAGACTTTACAGTATTAGAATCGGGAGATGTAGCAATCCTGCCTGCTTTTGGGGCTAGCGTCCAAGAAATGCAGCTACTAAAAGAGAAGAATTGCACGATCGTCGATACAACTTGCCCTTGGGTTGCTAAGGTTTGGAATACCGTCGAAAAGCACAAAAAAAACGAGTATACCTCAATTATTCACGGCAAATACAGTCACGAAGAAACGATCGCAACCAGTTCTTTTGCAAACAAGTATTTAATCGTGCTGAATATGGCACAAGCCGAGTACGTTTGCGATTACATCTTAAATGGAGGTAGTCGCGACGAATTTATGACAAAATTCAGCCGTGCTTGTTCGGCAGGATTCAATCCCGATACAGATCTCGAAAAAGTCGGGATTGCTAACCAAACCACGATGCTGAAAAACGAAACCGAGCAAATTGGTAAATTATTCGAGCGCACGATGATGCGAAAGTACGGTCCCAATACATTAAACCAGCATTTTATCAGCTTTAACACCATCTGCGATGCTACCCAAGAACGGCAAGACGCGATGTTTCAATTGGTAGAAGAAAAGTTAGATCTGATGGTAGTCATTGGTGGCTTCAACTCTTCTAATACAACTCACCTACAAGAAATCGCGATCGAGCGTCAAATTTCCTCCTATCACATCGACAGCGCCAACCGCATCGATTCAGCAAATCGCATCGAGCATCGCTTACTCAGTGGCGAGATCGTAGCTACAGACAACTGGTTGCCTAACGGCAAAATTACCGTCGGCATCACCTCTGGAGCTTCCACACCCGATAAAGTTGTGGCTGACGTGGTAGAGAAGATTTTCGCTCTTAAGAAGAGTGAGTAGTGAGTCGATTCGTAGTGAGTAGTGAGGAGTCGGGAGTCAGGAGTGTTGAAGAATGACAAATGACCCATTACCCATTACCCATTACCCATTACCACTAATCCGATAAACACAACGCCGTCCGCCCGCAATTAAATGTTCCGTACGGGCGATCGCCACATCACCTAGAGTAGATTGAAATACTTCTAGTTCTTGGCTGCAAAGTCCCGTGCAGGCTGTGGCGGCGGCGCAGATCGGGCAGTGGTTTTCAATTAGCAGAAATGAGCCGTCAGAGAGAGATTCAATTTTTGCCATGTACCCCTCATCGGTACGTAGGTTTGCTAGAGCTTCTAGGCGCTGCTGGATAGAGCTAGTCGCAGGAATCTGCTCTCGATATGCTTCAACTTGCTGCCGAGTTCTAATTTCTAGCAGTCGTTCTAATCCCTCTGACCCAAAAGCTTCTGTGACTGAATTCATTAAGCTCAGCGTTAATTCGGCATACCCGTGCGGAAAGAAGCGATCGGCAGCAGGGGTGAGTTGCCATAATTTTGCTGGACGACCCATTGCCCTTTGTTCTTCCTGATATGTCACGAGTTGCTCTTTTCGCAGTGCGTATAAATGTTGTCGCACTGCCATTGCCGAAATTTTAAAATGAGACGCAAGCGCCGCCGCATCCATCGCTCCTTCTTGTTTTAGCAACTTGACGATCGCCCGTCGGGTACGGATGTTTTGATTCTGTGACTCGGTTTTCATGGGGATAAGGCGAGGGCAGGAGACAGAAAGCAGAAACTAAAGAAAAAGTTTTACAAAGTTATATTTGTCCTTTAAACTCAGTTTATAACGATAAATCTTTAGAAAGTTCGGTTACTGGGCTTTTATTCGCGATCCAGATGGGCAGACGCTAGAAGTTTCGTATGCTCAGGATATTGAATCTGTAATTCGGAGTCAAAAGGATGAATAGAGAAATTCAACGCATCAATCCAGTCGGATTATACGACCCATCTCCAAATGGCTATACGCATATTGCGATCGCGCCACCAGGAGCAACCATCATTTATATTGCTGGTCAAGGTGGTGAGGATGAAAAATGTGGGGCGATCGCCCGCCAACTCAAACTCTCATTCCAGTTCCGAGATTAGCAGTCGATCGCATGTTATTTGAAGTTGATGCCGTAGCAGTCTTATCCTAACTGTTGTTAATTGCGTTCTGTCCTGTCGATGCGAGAGAACAATATTTTGAGGGAATGGCTGAATTGATGAAGGATGGAAGACAACCCAGCCGAAGAGTCACTTGCTTGTGCCAAAGCACACAGTTCTCGGTACGAGCTGCAAAATATATTTATGAAGAACTACAAACTCGATCGCAGTTTTTAGTCTTACCGATCTGAAAAAAAAGTATTTTAAGATACTGTTTTTTAGTTTTATTTATGTACTAAACGAGTTTCCTCAAACTGTTAACTAAATAATCCTTCTAAAATCTAAACTCTAAAATCTAAAATTTACAATGTTAGGGTTCATTCACAAAATATTCACAGCTTTTTTTTAGAGTCAGGAGTAATTCTGTAACGATCGCAATAGATCTTCACACTTAGGCAACTTAGGGTAAAGAAAAGTTGAATACGCACCTCCCAAAATCACCAGCAGCAAACCAAACTTGGAGCCAGCGATTTGAAACGGCTTTGCATCCCGCGATCGCCCGTTTTAACGCTAGTATTGGCTTCGATATCGAATTGATCGAATACGATCTCACAGGTTCGATCGCCCATGCTCAAATGCTGGCGCATACAGGTATTATTAGCGCGGAGGAGGCGCAACAACTAGTAGCGGGTTTAGAGCAAATTCGCCAAGAATATCGTCACGGGCAATTTACGCCTGGAATTGAAGCAGAAGACGTGCATTTTGCGGTAGAACGGCGACTGACAGAAATTGTTGGCGATGCGGGGAAAAAGCTACACACAGCTCGTTCGCGTAACGATCAAGTCGGTACGGATATTCGCCTCTACCTACGACACCAGATTCAAGAAATTCAAGCTCAAATCGAGCAAATGCAAACAGTTTTGCTGAATTTAGCAGAACAAAATATAGAAACACTGATTCCTGGCTATACCCATTTACAACGCGCTCAACCCCTGAGTTTAGCCCATCATTTGCTAGCATATTTTGAGATGCTGCAACGGGATAAAGAAAGACTTGCCGATGTCCGCAAGCGGGTGAATATTTCGCCTTTGGGTAGCGGTGCGTTAGCTGGAACGACATTTCCCATCGATCGCCATTACACGGCAAAATTATTAGAATTTGATGGAGTTTATGCTAACAGCTTAGATGGCGTAAGCGATCGCGATTTTGCGATCGAATTTCTAGCAGCGGCAAGCATAATTATGGTGCATTTGTCGCGATTATCTGAGGAAGTGATTCTGTGGGCATCAGAAGAATTTAGTTTTGTCAAACTGAAAGATAGCTGTGCCACTGGCTCAAGTATCATGCCGCAGAAGAAAAACCCCGATGTGCCAGAATTAGTACGCGGCAAAACTGGCAGAGTTTGCGGACATTTACAGGCGTTATTGATGCTGATGAAAGGATTGCCTTTAGCGTACAATAAAGACTTACAAGAAGATAAAGAAGCATTATTTGATGCCGTCCGTACCGTCAGCGCCTGTCTCGAAGCAATGTCAATTCTGTTTGCCGAAGGATTGGAGTTTCGGACTCCGCGCCTCGCCCAAGCAGTAGCAGAAGATTTTTCTAATGCTACAGATGTAGCAGATTATTTAGCTACTAAGGGCATACCATTTCGGGAAGCTTATAACTTAGTTGGTAAAGTCGTCAAAACTTGCATCGCCGCAGGCAAACTTTTAAAGGATTTAACTATAGAAGAATGGCAAGAATTGCATCCAGCATTTGATACTGATATATACCAGGCGATCGCACCTCATCAAGTCGTTGCTGCCCGTAATAGTTTTGGCGGTACTGGATTCGAGCAAGTGCGAAAAGCATTGGCAACAGCAAAAGGAAAAATGTGAGAGTCGTAGGAATAAGTCAAAAGTTAAAAGTTAAAAGTCAAAAACTAGGAGTCAGGAGTCAGAAGCCAGGATTCAAGAGTTAAAAGAAAGATCGAGTCAACTTCTCACCACTACTCACTACTCACTACTCACTAATAAAAACATCATTTAGGACTAGTCTATGGATGGCAATCTACATAATATAAATCCAATTGAATCGGTGAATTCCTACGTGGAACCTAGATGGCTAGTAGAAGAAAGAGATGCTTGTGGAGTCGGACTGATTGCCCAGCAGCAAAATATTCCTAGCCACGACATTGTGAGTGCTGCGCTCAAAGCATTGGGTTGTTTAGAACATCGCGGCGGATGTAGCGCCGATAACGACTCTGGCGACGGTGCGGGAATTTTAAGTGCTATTCCGTGGGAACTGTTTCACGTTTGGATGAGAGAGCAAAATATTGCCATCCCAGCGCCAGAAAACACGGGAATTGGAATGGTATTTTTACCGCAAGAACCGCAACAAGCCCAAATTGTCAGAGAAGTCATCGAGCAAGTTGCGAAGGCTGCCAAACTGACTGTTTTGGGATGGAGAGTCGTCCCCGTGAAGCCGGAAATCCTAGGCATTCAAGCACGAGAAAATCAACCGCAAATCGAGCAAATTATTGTTAGTTCCGAGTTAACAGGCGAAGAATTAGAACGACAACTTTATATTACGCGCCGTCGCATCGGTAAAGCGATCGCGCAACAAACAGATCTTCAATGGTCGGAACACTGCTATATCTGTTCCTTCTCTTGCCGTACTATTGTCTACAAAGGAATGGTACGCGCTGCCGTATTGGGCGAATTCTATCAAGATTTAACTAATCCTGCTTATCAAAGTGCTTTTTGCGTCTATCACCGCCGCTTTAGCACCAATACCCTACCCAAATGGCCCCTGGCTCAACCGATGCGCTTGTTGGGACACAACGGCGAAATCAACACGCTGCTGGGTAATATTAACTGGATGCGGGCAAGACAAGCCGACTTGAACCATCCCGTATGGCAAGGAAATTTGGATGCCCTCAACCCCATCGTACAGCTCGATAACAGCGACTCGGCAACACTCGATAACGTATATGAGCTGCTAGTGCGCTCTGGTAGAAGCCCGTCAGAAGCTTTGATGCTGATGGTTCCCGAAGCATATCAAAATCAGCCAGAGTTAGCAGAATATCCCGAAATTGTCGATTTCTACGAATACTTCAGCGGTATTCAAGAAGCTTGGGATGGTCCCGCATTGCTCGTATTTAGCGACGGGAAAACTGTAGGAGCCGCATTAGACCGCAACGGCTTGCGTCCAGCGCGATATGTCGTGACTAAAGATGGAATGCTGGTAGTTGCTTCTGAAGCCGGAGTCGTAGACCTAAAAGAAAGCGAAATTCTGGAAAAAGGCAGACTCGGACCAGGACAAACTATTGCTTTAGATTTAGAAGAAGGCAAAATTCTCAAAAACTGGGAAATTAAACAGCGCGCTGCCAAAGCACATCCCTATGGCGAGTGGTTGCAACAATATCGTGTGGAATTGGGGAATGGTGAGTGGGGCATGGGGAGTGGGGAAAATGGTAATGGTAATGGTTCCCTTAGCCCCCAGCCTCCAATCCCTAGCCCCTATCAAGACAGACAAACCCTCCTGCGTCATCAAATCGCCTTCGGTTTCAGTAGCGAAGATGTAGAAATGACAATTCAGCCGATGGCGGCGGAAGGGAAAGAGCCGACATTTTGTATGGGCGATGATATTCCCTTAGCTATCCTTTCGGGAAAACCACACCTGCTGTACGACTACTTCAAACAGCGATTTGCCCAAGTTACCAACCCCGCGATCGATCCGTTGCGGGAAAGCTTGGTCATGTCGTTGAAAGTAGAATTGGGCGCTCGCGGTAACTTACTCGACCCCAAAGCAGAAGATGCACGGCGCTTGCTCTTGCAATCTCCGGTATTGCAACAAGCAGATTTAGCAGCAATAACCCAATCTGGCTTTGAATGCGCCACCCTATCAACGCAATATGACATTACGACGGGTCCCGCAGGGCTGGCAAAAGCAGTAGAAAAGTTACAAGCAGAGGCAGTTGCAGCCGTCAAAGCTGGCAAGCAAATTTTAATTCTCAGCGATCGCACCCCTGCTCCCATTAGCGCCGAAACTAGCTACATTCCACCCCTGTTGGCAGTAGGAGCCGTACACCACCACCTAATTCAAGCTGGGCTGCGGATGAAGGCTTCTTTAGTTGTCGATACGGCGCAATGTTGGAGTACCCACCACTTTGCATGTTTAATCGGCTACGGCGCATCTGCCGTGTGTCCTTACCTCACCTTGGCAGCGGTGGAAAGTTGGCACAACGACCCCAAAACCCAGCAGATGATGGAACGGGGTAAAATGTCTAGTCTGACGTTACAGCAAGCCTTGGTTAACTACCAAAAAGCTGTCGAAGCAGGGATTCTGAAAATTCTCTCTAAAATGGGGATCTCGCTGCTATCCAGCTATCAAGGAGCGCAAATCTTTGAGGCGATTGGTATCGGACACGACTTACTCGCCCTGGGATTTTACGGTACTGTATCGCGCTTGGGTGGTTTGAGCATTAGCGAACTGGCTAGCGAAGTATTATCTTTCCACACTCGCGCCTTCCCAGAAGTAACGCTGAAAAAGCTGGAAAACTTCGGTTTCGTCCAGTACCGTCCAGGGGGCGAGTATCACATGAACAGCCCCGAACTGGCGAAGGCATTGCACAAAGCTGTTGCTAGTCCAGAGAATCACGACCATTACAACGTCTATAAAAAACACCTGCAAAACCGTCCGTTAACTGCTTTACGCGACTTACTCGACTTCCAATCCGATCGCAGTCCGATTCCAGTTGAGGAAGTCGAACCAGCTAGCGCCATTGTCAAACGTTTCTGCACGGGTGGCATGTCTTTAGGGGCATTATCGCGGGAAGCGCATGAAGTGTTGGCGATCGCCATGAACCGGATCGGTGGTAAATCTAACTCTGGTGAAGGCGGAGAAGATCCAGTTCGGTTCAAGGTTTTAGAAGATGTGAGCGAAGGACGTTCTTCGTTGCTACCCCATCTCAAGGGCTTGAAAAATGGCGACACCGCATCCAGCGCGATCAAACAAGTCGCTTCTGGTCGATTTGGCGTAACACCAGAATACCTGATGAACGCCAAGCAGATCGAAATCAAAATCGCTCAAGGTGCAAAACCAGGCGAAGGCGGACAACTCCCAGGCAAAAAAGTCAGCCCTTACATTGCCATGTTGCGGCGTTCTAAACCAGGGGTGACATTAATTTCGCCACCACCCCACCACGACATCTATTCGATTGAAGATTTGGCGCAGTTGATTTTTGACTTGCATCAAATCAATCCAAAAGCCCAAGTTTCGGTGAAATTAGTCGCAGAAATCGGCATTGGCACGATCGCGGCGGGTGTAGCGAAAGCTAACGCCGATATCATTCAAATTTCCGGTCACGATGGCGGTACGGGTGCGTCCCCCTTAAGTTCGATCAAACACGCGGGTACGCCGTGGGAATTGGGACTAACGGAAGTGCATCGATCGCTGATGCAAAATAGTCTGCGCGATCGCGTCATTTTGCGCGTTGATGGTGGGATTAAGAGCGGTTGGGACGTGCTAATGGGTGCGTTAATGGGAGCAGAAGAATTCGGCTTCGGCTCGATCGCCATGATTGCCGAAGGCTGTATTATGGCAAGAATCTGCCACACCAACAATTGCCCCGTCGGTGTTGCTTCCCAAAGAGAAGACTTACGCCAGCGTTTCCCTGGTATTCCAGAACACGTAGTTAACTTCTTCTTATTTATTGCCGAAGAAACGCGCAGTTTGTTGGCAAGATTGGGATATCGTTCTATCGATGAAATCGTCGGTCGCGCCGACTTGCTGAAAGTAAGAGAAGAAGTGCGCTTGACCAAGACGCAAACTTTAAATCTCGACTGCATCACCAAACTACCCGATACGAAAAGCGATCGCGCTTGGTTGTCGCACGAAAGCGTCCACAGCAACGGACACGTACTCGATGACGAGATACTTGCCGATCCAGAAATTCAAGCCGCAATTCAAAATCAATCTGCCGTGAGTAAAACCTACAACGTCCTTAACACCGATCGTACTGTAGGCGCGAGAATTGCGGGTGCGATCGCCTCCATTTACGGCGATGATGGCTTTGAAGGACAGCTCGATCTCAACTTTACAGGTGCGGTAGGACAGAGTTTCGGCGCGTTCAACTTGTCGGGTATGACTTTGAAACTCGTCGGGGAAGCTAACGACTACGTAGGTAAAGGAATGCACGGTGGCGAAATTGTCATCACACCTCCTCCAGAAGCTACCTATGCAGCATCTGAAAACGTCATCGTCGGTAATACCTGCTTGTATGGCGCGACGGGTGGAACGCTGTATGCTAGCGGCATGGCAGGCGAACGTTTTGCAGTCCGCAACTCTAAAGGCGTAGCAGTCATTGAAGGTGCAGGCGATCACTGTTGCGAGTACATGACTGGTGGCACAATTGTCGTCCTGGGTAAAGTTGGTAGAAACGTCGGTGCGGGAATGACGGGTGGATTAGCTTACTTCTTGGATGAAGAGGGAAATTTCCCTGAGTTAGTCAACCATGAAATTGTCAAGCTGCAACGAGTTAGTTCGCCTGCGGGAGAACAACAGTTGCGCCAGTTGATTCAAACTCACGCCGAACGGACTAATTCTGCCAAAGCACAAGCAATTTTAGCGAATTGGTCGGAATATTCGCCCAAATTCTGGCAAGTCGTACCACCTTCTGAAACTGACGCACCTGAAGTTAATCCTGATGCTGCGGTTAGTAAAGAGTTGAGTTCTGTTAATTGAATCAAAGGCAAATATAGGACTCATAACTCATATTTGTTTGATTTTTGAAATTTACGTAGAGTGCGTTATGCCAAAGGCTAACGCACCACTCTAATTGAAAGAGTTCTTCATTTGGAGTAGGTAGCTTGCAAAAGTTTACTCTACTAAGTACTGGATAGATGTCCTCTGCTGAAAGCTTTTTGGATCAGAATTAGGAGTATTCCAATTCCTACAAACACCAACGCCAAAATGTGACTTGCTGGAGAAGCAAAAGCAACTAGAATGACATCGAATAGCAGCGCGATCGCTGGAATTATGTAAGGAACCCTAAACCCGTTAGTTTCAGGTTCTCGGCGTTTGATCAGTAGCAGTGAGAGGTTGACAAGACAAAACATTACCAAAATTAAGGTGGCAGTAGTTCCTGCTAAAAATTGCAGTGTTCCAGACAGCGCCAGAAAAATGGCAATTGGTAAAATGACTAGTAGCGTTCGATAAGGCGTGGCTCTGCGTCGATGTAATTTTCCTAACCAGGCTGGTAGCAATCCTTCCCGCGACATCCCAAACAGCAGTCGCGATGCCGTGACAAAATTTAGCAGTGCTGTATTGAGTACGGCAAACAGGGCAATAATTGTAAAAATGAGTTGGGGAAAATTGGGCTGCGCTCGACGAACCACATCCAGTAGTGGAGCAGTTGAATCAGCAAGTTCTGCGGGATTGAGTACTTGAATCGCCAGCCAGGAGACGAGGATATAAACCGCACCCGCGATCGCCAAAGCAAGTAAGATTGCTCTGGGCACGTTGCGTTCGGGATTTTTGACTTCTTCGGCAACATTGACAATATCTTCAAAGCCAATGAAGGCATAAAAAGCTAGTGCCGCTCCCTGAATCACCGCTGTCCAACCGATGGCTGGCTCGCTAGGAACGGTAGTAGGATTAACCGTGCCGCCACCGCTCAGAAATAGGATGGAAACTAAAATCACAATTAAAAGACCCGAAACCTCGACTGACGTGCAAAAAATATTCAGAGCCGAGGACTCCTTCATGCCTCTAAAATTAACAAATGCCAGCACTGAAAACAGCGCCAGAATAATCAGCCAAGCTGGAATAGTTGGTGCAAAAGCGTTGAGATAGCCCGCAAATGCTTTCGATAGTGTCGCCATCGAAACCAAGCAGGTACAAAACATTAACCAGCCGACCAAGATCGAAAGCCAGTCAGTACGAAATGCTCTGTGAACAAAGCAGGCGACTCCGCCGCTTTGTGGAAATCGACTGCCCAGTTCGGCATAACTTAAAGCCGTGAATGCGGCGACAGTCATAGCGATTGAGAACGAAGCCCAAACTAAAGTACCGGAAAGTCCGGCAATTTTTCCGACTACCGCGTAAATTCCCGCACCCAGAATATCACCCACTCCGTAAATCACCAGAGTTGGCAATCCAAACACTCTTTTGAGTGAATCTGCTTCTACTACATTTGTTTGCATGTAACTTTTTTATTTCACAATGATTTTAAATTCTGTAGCCTTTGTTATTGCTTGTATACTAATTTGTTATAATGCTTCACCTACACTCGCTTTTTTCATCTTGCTTCTTTAAGATTGAGTCAGCGATCGCGAGAATGGGATGCGATAGAAGTAGAGAATGAACCCACCCACCAAAGTACAACGAACGCGATCGCATCAGCTTGCCAATTTCAACATGGAAGTGCAGTTAAAAGCGGCTGTCTGATAGCGATTTTCGATTGGGTAAAACAGACTGATTTGTAGGGGCACACAGCTGCGCGCCCCTACAAATGTTACTCCTAAACTACATCAGGAACCGACATACATACCGCCTCGACCGCGAACTTGTTCGCGATAAAACTCGCTCCAGTTATCGCTTTTACGCTCTTTAACATGCACGGGATAATTTTTTCCAGTCATAGTATATATGAGAGACACGCGCCCTCTATCGTTGAGAAAAGCGGGAATAGCTTTGGTGGTATCCTTCAGTGGGTATAACAATGCACCAAGCAACTCAGTCGAACCGCCCACCGTCTCGATCGCAGTCATCTCTCCTTCAGTCTTCATACCCAAGATCCAAAGAGTTCCACCGTAGTTTTTAATTAGCGGTTCTGCGCTGAACTCGGCATTGAGTTGGCGCGCCCAAACTCTCTGCGATCCATTGATTTGATAAGGTCGCCCAATCACATCTTCAATAAACAAGTCCCCCTTGCCACTAGCAGTATTGCGGTAGCCGTGAATATCAGCGTGTCGGATAGCTAAGCTTTTAGACGAGGCATGTTCGATCGCGCCTTCGATGTAAAGGTGTTCGAGAATTGTGGCATCGCCACCACCGCCGACGAAGCGAAGCGTTGGATCGCCACTAAAGCCCTTCTTTTTAATCAGTCCTGACTGCATACCGATGATTTTGCGAACATTGCCGCGCACGGTAATCGTCTTGCCAACATGATATTCGCCCTGAGGCAGATAGACGATGGCTTTACCGGAGTCGATCGCAGCTTGGATCGCATCGCTGTCATCATCTGTATCTTTATCTGGTGTAGCACCGAAGGAAACGACATTACTCCACTGAGTAAAATCGTTAGTGTGAAACTCAGGTGTTTCTTTAACGTATAGATTTAACCAAGATGAAGAACTAGCAGACAGACTGTTAATTTTCTCCGAAGCATACTCTTGTACGGCAGTCTTAGACGAGCCACCAACGACATCGCGATCGCCACTATTCTGGTCGTCGATAACTTTTCCATACCCAGTGCTAGCAATATCCCGCGCAAACAATTTGCCTCGATTGACAATTGCGGCGCGATTTGAGGTTCCGCCAGTGAAACTACTTTTTAATAGCGCGATCTGTCCTGAATCTTTAACCGCCTCAATTGCTGGCACTGAGTTCTGACTTACCAGATCTCGTATATTCAGAATATTTTCTTCATTATGAATACCAGCAACATTTTGGTCTTTTAATCTCAGATGCTCGAATGTCATGCTGTATTCAGGTTGACTGCTCCAGATGCCGTAGTCAAAACCTTCAATCCTCACTTTTTTTACCAGTGCCGGACCAGGACCGTAACGCTTCATGAGCAATCCGGCAAAACCTTGGCGATCGCTAGAGCTGAGGATGACATTCTCGATCGCGCCGCGATTGTTAGCTAGGTAGTCGATACCTACTGCACCAGGGTTGCCACTACCGACATTAATCGTCATGTTGTAGATCGAATGACGAAACGCTTGGTTGCCAAAACCAGATTCATTAGATTGAGTGTTCATCTCCGATCCAGTTTTGATGACTGCTCTCGGGTTATTGCGATCGGCAAAAGCTGGAAGATTATTATTGAGCTTTAAAATTGTATTTTTGCGACTTTCTCCAAACAAAATCATTCCGGCACGCCAGCCGTCACTCCAACCGCCTTTACCGATCCGGCTTTCTAGTTGGTCGCTGATGTTGTACGTACCTTTCGGAAAATAGACAAACGGTGGCGCAGCATAACGGTTTCTGGAATTTAGTGCAGCGGCGATCGCAGTTTGAATTGCCTGAGTATCGTCTACACCGTCATTGGGTTTAGCTCCATATTTAGTGACATCTAAAATGCGAGCATCTGAAGGAAAACGAATATCCCCCACAACTGAGGTTCCTGAGTTATCTTGCTTGAGTAGAGACAATTCGCTATCCACCAGAGTGCGATCGCTAACATTGACCACATTGGGATCGGCAGGCAAGGGTGTGGGTGCAGTCGTTGCTATGTTGTAAGAAAAAGATGGCTGATTCTGATTAGTTTCGTTCGCTTGGTTGCGGCTGCGATCGCCTTGATGCACCGATACCAGCAGTACAAACAAGGCTAAACAGAGAAAACGACGTGCTTTCATTGAATCGTCTCGCTACACTTCAACCAGAAATTGTAACTTCCTAAAAATGAAAATGGTCAAAATGGTATTTTTGTCAACCCGTCAAATATCTTTGTCAATGTCTGATGATTTCGTATCCTGATGGACTCGCGATAAATTGATATCAGCATTTGGTAATTTTGCTCGGCTGTATACTTGGTTTCAAACTCAGTTCGCGCATTGCAGCGCATTTGTGCCAGCTTTGTTGGATGGTTCAAACACCACTCTACTTGACGTGCCAAATCTTCAGGATCGCCAGGGCGAAATCTCAGTCCAGTTCGACCGGATGCTACTAACTCGGCAATTCCTCCTATATCTGCGGCAAGTACTGGAGTTCCTTTTGCAAAAGCCTCTACCACCACTCGACCAAAGGTTTCGTACCACTCTGAAGGGAAAATTAGCATTGTGGCTGCACCCATCAGTTCGTAAACCTCCTCATTAGATTTCCACCCCAGCCATTCTATTTCTGGTATCCGCGTCGTAGCTTGGATGACTTGTTCCTTTAAAGGACCGTCCCCGACAATTTTTAGCGGATATTTTCCCTGCAATTTTTCCCAAGCCGCTAGCAGTGTATCTACTCCTTTTTCTGGAGATAGTCTGCCAACAAAAAGAGCGTATTCTCCACTACCTGTACTGGGTTCGAGATTGGGGTAGACGAAATTAGGTTTGACCAAAATCTTATCTGCTGGCAGTCCGCCTTGAATGAACTTCTGCCGCGAGAACTCTGATAAAGCTATGTAGAGATCTACCGTCTCAGTCCATGTTTTTAAGACTCGGTGTAAGGTCAACATAGCAGAAACCATCCCTGTCGCAGCTCGGTTCTCTCGATAACAAGCGTGTACTACTCCAGACCAAGGGACAAAATTTCCCAAGCAGTCTTCACACACCTGTCCTTGACGAAAAAAGACGGCACTAGGGCAAAGCAGGCGGTAATTATGTAAAGTCTGTACTACAGGTAATCCTTCAGCACGAGCGGCGTGATATGCCGATGGAGAGATCAGGGGAAAGGAGTTGTGAAAATGGACTAACTGTGGTTTTTCCTGGCGCAAGAGTTGCCGTAGTTCTCGATAAATCTCTTGATTCCAAACTGTAGCTCCAGCTAATTGAATCGGGTTCAGATCGGCAACAGCATCGTTATGGATCGTATAGCGCACAACTTGGTGTCCTTTTGCCTCTAAAAGGCTAGTTTCAGATGCAAAAACTCGATCTTCACCACCAAGCTGTTGATAGTAGTTATGAATGACAAAGATTTTCATGTCTAGTTATAGTTATTTCACAATAGTTACTTCACAGATTTTGAGCCAGCGACACTATACGGGCGTTTTGTCGATTGCAGGTTGTGAAGGTAGTTTGCTTCAGCCTAGATTCATGCCATTGCAGACCGATGAGACTGACGATAAAAAGCATATAGCTGGGTTCTTCCAGCCATGAAAAAATAGCGCCTAAAACAAGTGAGTTGAGTAACAATAACTTGGAGATATTATCCAAACATAGTTGCTGCCAAACTAAAAACCAAAGATATAAATATACTCCCAATCCTAAAAGCCCTAAATCTCCCCAGATGCCAGCCCAAGAAAATGTTAGAGCAAACATACTAGAACCAGTAAAGGCATTACTAAGTGGATGTGTATCGTTGATAGTAAGTATAGTATTTGTAACTGATGTTGAAGTGATTCCTAATGGTTTTAAATAGTCTATATAATCCGAAGTTAGCCAAGCTAGTCTGCCAATAGTATGTCCCGAGCCAAGACCGAGCAGCCAATTGAAAGGCGAATGATAATATGAATTTATAATTGAAAATACCGAGAACTTTAATTTCAAACCGCTAATAAACCTTTCAGAGTTTCCCCAAAAACTGAGGGAACCAGCAAAGAAAATTTGGGCGGCTTTGAATCCTAGAGCGCCGACAATAAGAGCGATCGCCGAATAGCGAATTGTCTCGCTCAAGTTTTTGAGCTTAGTACATAGTAAAATAACTAATGAGAGAGCGAAAGCCACTAATACTTGTTTTGAATCAGAATAAACAATATCGGCAGCAAAAGCAACACCTACAAACAAGCGAATCCACGTAGGAAGTTTACAGGTAACAAAAAAATATATACCAGCAGTCAGGGCGATCGCACCACCGACATGATGACCAGCTCCTTGACCTAAGAAAACTCCCTTAACATCATCATCGCGCAAATTTAAAATGAAGTATTGAAAGGTGAAAAAACAGAAGTGAACAAAGGCGAAAAATATCAGCCAAAACCGCATCTGCTTAATGTTTATTCTAGAAGTAGAAATACCAACTATCGCTATTAAGAGCGCAAAAGGTTGACCGAGCAACAATAAGTTTAAAAATATATTGATAACTCCCGCACTATTTAAAAAGGCGCTAGCTGTCATCACTAATAACAAAATATATAAGCCGAGCAAAAGCTTTTTTGATATAGAGTGCCACACTTCACCATGAGTTCGGGGTATTACTAAACTACAAATAACTATTGTTAGCGCAAAATGCAGAAAATTAATCACTGCTGGAAATCCTATAGCTGTAAATACGCGCGGAAAGAAGGCTGTTGCAATAGTTAATAGCACTAAAGCAGATGTTTTTAAGTGATATTTTGAAGGAATATTTTTGCGCTCTTGCATATTTAATACATTCAATTCTTCTACTATTTTTGCTGAAAAATAATCTCGAGTCGTTGTGAGTCTTCTTGGTACGAACGGAACGCTGCAAACAAAAATTTATTTTATCTTCAAATTTGTTGAGTCCACTTTTAAAAGTAGTAGATGCAATTCTCTGAAGTCAAAATTATTTTTTACACCAAAAGTACTAATAGAAAACAGTTACAAATCGCAGAAAATACGAAAATAGTCCATGACAGCACGTTTTCAATAGCGATCGAGTCCTTGAGTCCGATTACAGCCATTGATAACGTAGCTCAACACAAACGAAGTTTTTCTATTGAAATGTTTCTATTAGGAAGCTATCACGTCATTCTTCACATGACAATAAACTAGTATACCAAACAGCAAATGTTTTTTTAATCATCTCAAGGTTATATTAGCTGTACGTTGTACTAAAGCCTCAGCAAAATTAAAAAGAAGCGGTCGCATTGTTGCAGTCATGCAAATTTTGAACGACCAGAGAATAGTTGAAATGTGGCGTTTTCGATAATACAGCTTGAAATTACGGGCAGCCAAAAACTTTAACTATGGCTGGCTGACGTTGAAAAGTCCGAAGTATTCATCACATGACAATCTTGAAGCATGAGCCATATTATTTGCTTACCGTTTCGACTTATATTGCTTTCTGAGTCAGTTTGCGAATTTATAAATTTTACTTTTTCAGTTGTAAATTTTCTATTTCATGGAAAAATTTAATCTTTTTCTGAGGGGCGATTTTTTGTCGAACTAATTACAGAATTTTTCTACAGCAGACATTATCATACAATATCTAGGTATGTAAAAAGTTCTTTAGTCAAGATACCTGCTGGTAGCTGGTCATTTCTCGTTGCGATACGAAGCTCAACGGAATCACTATTATCAAGGGAATGCAGTGATGGTTTACTCAAACTCTCTGTCGAGTCTGGTGCAGCGTGACTCAGAGTCCCCGAAGATCGAAGTCTTGCCAAGCGTGATGAGTAAGTCTGAAGCACGGAAATGTGTTGAGACTATTAGATCGAATAGCATTAGTATTCGATTACTCGTTTTAGAGCTAGATGAACGGCGGGGATGGCAGGCACTAGGTTACTCCAGCATGACTGCTTGTTTAGTCGCTGAGTTTCCTGGAGAGTCCAAAACTAAATTAGTACGGGCGCTCGAAGCAGCTCGAATTGAGAAAAATCAACAGGTGCCAATTGGCACCTACTTGGAATCGCAGCTAAGACCGCTGTACAGGCTGTCTCCAAACCAATGGAAACCAGCTTTAGAAAAAGCTCATCAAATAGCAGATAGGAAAAAACTCACCGCCAATCACGTTGCAAAGGCAGTTACTGAAATTCTGACTGTACAATCGCCTCAACAAGAACCTGCTAGCTTCCCGAGTCAGGCGTGTAACCCAGGCGATATCGTTCTCATCGAACCCACTACTCCCAACAGGCAGCCTTACATGCAATACAAGAATTGCTGGGCTGTAGTGAAAAAACCACATACTCATGGTGCCGAAGTCACAATTGTTGGGCAAGTGTTATACATCCCTTGGAGCGCCCTCAAAACAATTGAACCGCTCGATGAAACCTTTAGGCAGATAGCTCGGCGTACCACTGCCTTGCTAGAACGTAACGACTTGGATGAAATGGAACGCGAGATTTTGCAGAGTTACCACAAGCGTCTGCAACTAACAAACTGGCAACTGCAACTGCTATCGACAATTGAGCAACTGCGCTACAATATCGATCTGATTTCCAGTAATTGTTTTGTTTCCTGAAACTACACTTGTAGTAATTTTGTACGATGGTGTATCTAACTATGATGATGTATCTAGCAAAAGATCGAACCTTTAGGGCGGTTTTATTAGCCGCAGTGTTGCTGAATCTGGTGGTGAATTATTAGCTGAAAGGCTATGATTTTGAGCCAAAAGGTAGCGAAATCATTTCACCCTTCAGCAGCATTCCGCATATTTGAATTAAAGCCACGCATTTAAACCACAATTCACGACTCTTCCACCTTGACATACAACTCAGATGATATTGTTCTGATCGAGAATGGAGAACAAGCTTACGCTCAATACAGAAATTGTTGGGCTGTAGTGAAAAAGGTGTATTCGCAAAGTGCTGAGATTGCAATCATGGGACAAGTGTTGCAGGTTCCTAGAAATGCCCTCAAAAAACTCGATCTAATCGATGAATCCCTCAGACAAGTAGCTCGGCGTATCGTTGCTCTACTAGAACGTAACGACTTGGATGAGATGGAACGCGAAATTTTGCAGAGCTACCACAAACGTTTTTGGCTGACAGATTGGCAATTGCAACTATTAAGCGCAATAGAAAGAATGCACGGCAATGGAAATGCGATTTAAGGCGAACGCAATTCATCGCTCCTTTTTCCAGCTATTTTCGTTCTACTTTTAAACCTGTCCAGTCGGTAATTGCTGCACGACACCGCCTTGAGTCTGGTTCGACTATGATGCTACGACGGTCTAGTCGGTTAATCGTTGAGAGGATTTCTGGTGAAGGCAGAAAGCAAACAACTATCGTATTCCACAGATTGGTGTAGAACAAAATATTTGACTCCAAGACAGCATCAAGCTGTGTCAGATTTTTGTCTTTAGGTAAATATTCAGATGTGGCAAATAGAGTCTTGTAAGGGATGTTAGGTTGCCATGTCGCAGCAGGCGATCGCCATGTCGCAGCAGGCGGGAATGTCAGCAGCAATTGAGCTGCTTGTCCGATCTGTCGGGCAAATTCAGGTGAATCAGGTTCACCACAGTACAACAGATGTTTTGTCCCCAACTGCCACCAGCTAGAATTGCCAATTGAATTGTGGATGGGTTGCTGCAACAAGGATGTTGCAGGTTTGTGGGCTATTCTACTGCCGTTTTCTGCGGGCAAAGCTGAATCTGTTGTGGCAGTGGCTCGATTGCTGACGCTATCTTGTTGGTTAGTGCTAGTTCCAGATTCTAGCTTTGGCGTGTTGTTAATCTTCGATGTGCGATCGCTTGCCGTCGTGTATTTTTGCTTGAGCGCCTTCGCAACTTGATAGGTAATTTGCTTGCCATTTTTGGCTAGAGTCAATGCTTCTTCCCTAGCAGCTTTAGGAGTAGATGGCGCAGCCAATATGTAGAGTACAGAGGGAGCAAGATGGAAATCAGCAAATTGCTGATTTTCGCCAAAAACTTCGGCAACTCGCATAAACCGCTTGGCTGTGTCCCAACTCCATTGAAACTCTACCTCTAACCATTTGAGAAAGTTGCCATGCCCTAATTTAGTTTTCACTTCGATTAACTTCTGCCCAATATCCGAAATGTCTCGCGTAGCCCGCTTCACAATCGTGCGAATTTCCATAGTTTGCTGAAGCACGAATAGTGAAGTCTCTGTATGCAAGCTGTCATAGTCAAATTTCTGCTGGTTGGAGCTGTTGACAAATGAAGTGGGGTTTGGCATCGAGCATACTGTATAACGCAGTATGCTTGATAATACAGTCAAATATCTGTAGATGACAAGCCGATCTCCCTAATACCAACTTATACCAATTCTCCGTAGAGATGCACTAAATTCGACCCCCCTGTAGTCCCCCCGAAGTCGCGGGGGGACGCCGAAGGCGGGGGTAGAAATAATGCAGTTTCACACAGAAACGGTATTACTTGTTGACTAAGATGGAAAAGATCCGCTCACTCCCCTTAAAAAAGAGACTATAGAATCTCTTTCTTAGCATAGTTTTAGTGAAACTCTCCCTTCATGAAAGGGGGAAACAAAAAATTGTAAGGCGGGTTCAACCTCAAAATCGGAGCTAGCCAAATTTTTAATAATAAAATTTATTAATTTAATATTTCAACTAATTCAAAGTCTTTTTTTCATAGCGCGATCGCTTGCTTGGAGAAATTTTAAATTTAATTCTAAAACTGGATGTCTTTTGGTCTTGACTCACGATTTCAAAGGTGATATCAGTAATGATGTAATGACTAGACACTAGAAATCGAAATAGCTAAGTTTCAGATTGAGCTGTAATGAGTGCGAAAGGTTATCGTGTCTTAACCACACTTATAAACTAGGCGTAGGATGGGCAATGCCCAGCAGTCTACAAAAGCTATTTCAGAAAGATTTTCGACAATTTATCTACAACAAATGTAGTTGAAATTTTCCAGCCGCTACACAAACAAACAAAGTTTAGTGCCGCTAAGCAAGGCTAAGATTATGACTAAATCTCAAGTGGCTAAGCTAACCGACGAGGTTCTGCCAGAGAGTCAAGATCGATCTCAAATTCAGGCAATGCATAGCTCGAAGCTGGAGAGCGATCGCGAAGTGGCTGACTCAGAAAATAGCAAGTATACTATCGATTTAATTGGCTCTCCTGTAACTGCTGCCCCCTTTAATTCGCAAATCGAAACAATACTTAAATGGGCAATTAAATGTGAAAGTAGATATGTTTGTGTTGCTAACGTACACATGCTGATGGAAGCTTACTGGCATCCAGAATTTGCTACTGTTTTGAGTAATGCAGATCTTGTCACTCCTGATGGAACCCCTTTAGTATGGATGATGAAACTATTAGGAGAGCGCACTCAAAATCGCGTGGCCGGATTAGATATCCTTTTAGCAGTATGTCAGTTAGCTTCCCAGCAAAATCTTCGAGTATTTTTCTTAGGTTCTCACACAACAGTACTCGAATCCATGAGAGTTAGATTAGAGCGAGAATTCCCCAATCTTCAGATAGCAGGTATGGAGCCTTTGCCGTTTCGACCTCTAACACTGGCAGAAGATAATGATATTATTCAAAAAATTCATGATAGTGCCGCTAGAGTAGTTTTTGTGTCGCTAGGATGTCCGAAGCAAGAATATTGGATGAGCGAACATAAGGGAAAAATTCAAGCAGTAACGATTGGGTTAGGAGGAGCGTTTCCTGTCTTTGCCGGAATTCATAAAAAAGCTCCCCTTTACATTCAAAGATTGGGATTTGAATGGCTTTATCGGCTCATTCAAGAACCGCGCAGACTTTGGCGGCGATATAGCAGTACGATTCCACCCTTCATTTGGCTAGCTTGCAAGCAACTGATCGTATCATCCTCCCCCATCTGCGATCGCTTCTAATTTACCCTAGTGCCTATTACTTTTGAGTGATAACTGTTATGCAATCTGTAGAACACATCGATTTTCAGCAATACTTACTCGCCATCAAACGGCGCTGGCGGCTGGCAACTGCCACCTTTGGATTCGTTGTAGCAATTACAGGTGCGTATACACTTTTACAAAAACCGATCTACCAAGCAACAGGAAAAGTTTTGATTCGGCAACCGAGTAATGTATCTTTACCGTTGAATACAGGAGCAGACAACCGAGATTTAAGCTCGGTGGGTTCGCAAAGCGATCCTTTAGGAACAGAAATTGAGCTGATTCGTTCTACTGGAATCGCGCAGAAAGCTATAGCAAAACTAAATCACGCGATCGCACCTCAAGAGTTTCTAGATCGACTCAGTGTGGCAAAATTGCCTCAAGCAGATATCCTAGAAATCTCCTATCAAAGTACTTATCCTGAAGAAGCTGCGGCATCAGTAAATCAAGTCATCAATATTTATTTAGATAGTGATGTTTCTAGCTATAGAAGTGAGGCTGCTGCAACTCGTCAATTTATCCTCAGACAATTGCCGCAAAACGAAGCTATTGTCCGGCAAGCAGCCATGAATTTGCGCCAATTTGAAGAAAATCACAATATTGTGAATTTAGATGAAGAGGCTAAATCAGCAGTAAAAGCCATAGGTAATTTAGAAGAACAAATCAATACATCTCAAGCTAAACTTGCAGATGTAATTGCTCAGTTAGGAGTATTGCGAAAAAATCTCTCGGGAATGAATTCTCAAGCGGCTGTAGCTGCGGGTGCTTCTAGTCAATCGCCTGGAGTTCAAAGGGCGCTAGAAGAATTTCAGAAAATAGAAAATGAGCTAACTGTAGCGCGAACTGTCTATCGGGAACTTCATCCTAAAATAGCCGATTTAGAAAATAAGAAAATATTTCTGCAAACCTTACTCAAACAAAGAGTTGGTGAAGTTTCAGGACAAAATCAGATAGAGAAAAAGGGGAATTTGCAGTTAGGAGAACTCAAACAAAAAATTATTGCCGATCTAATTCAATTAGAAACGGGACGCTCTGGTTTAGCTAGCCAAGTCTCTACTTTATCTAGAGTTTTGGCTAATTATAGACAACGAGTAAATGTATTGCCTCAGTTAAAACAACGCGAGCAAGAACTAGAGCGCGAACTACAAGCCGCTCAGTCTACATATGAAATTCTTTTAAGAAGGCTAGAAGAAATTCGAGTAGAGGAAAATAGGAACATTGGGAATGCTCGCCTCATCGAACAAGCGGTAGTTCCAGCAAAACCTATTGCTCCCAATATTCTCCGAAACTTGGTTTTGGGAAATATATTAGGAATTTTACTGGCGATCGCCGTCGCTTTACTTTTAGATCTGTTCGATACATCGATTAAAACAGTCAAGGAGGCTAGAGAGTTATTCGGCTATACCTTATTAGGACTGATCCCCGACTTTAAAAAGTTTGAAAAAACTACCACTCGTAATAAAGGTAATAGAGAATCAGGACAATATGCGGCTCGAATTGTTGTTCGAGATACTCCTTGCTGCCCAATTAACGAAGCCTATCAAATGCTGAAGGCTAACCTGAGCTATTTATGTTCGGAAGAACCAAAAGCTATTGTAGTAACTAGTTCCGTACCTCAAGAAGGCAAGTCTACTGTATCTGCTAATCTTGCCTTAGCTATGGCTCAGTCAGAACGTAGAGTTCTACTAGTTGATGCCGATATGCGTCAACCAGTGCAGCATAAAATTTGGGAGTTACTCAATAATGTAGGTTTGAGTGACGTGCTTGTAGGACAAGCTGAATTAACAACGACGATTAAAGCAGTCATGCCTAATTTACACGTATTGACTGCTGGGGTTATACCTCCCAACCCAATGAATCTTTTGGAATCGAAGCGCATGGCTTCACTGATAGAAAATTTCGCCAACCAATATGACTTTGTAATCGTCGATACTCCGTCCTTAAGCATAGCTGCGGATGCTCCAATTCTCAGCAAAATGGTCGATGGAATTTTATTAGTATCGCGACCTGGAGTTGTAGATTCTGCCAGTGCTACTACTGCTAAAGAGTTTTTGCAGCAAACAGGTCAAAATGTTTTAGGTTTGGTAATAAACGCCACAAATATCGAAAACAAGCACTTCAGCTCCTACTATGCCAACGAATATAGTCCGGTAGAAAATGCTAAAAATCGAGTCATAGAAGTTGCATCTTCTTAGCTACCAGCATTCAGTGCCTGAAACATAAGCAGTTTGCATTGAGGAAAATCGAATCGATTTCAATTCGGAATGGTAATTAAATCAATCCAATTCAGTTAATCATACGTATGCACTCAAAAGAACTAATCATCGCCGCAGGTCGTACAGAAAGCCAGTATTGGAAAGATCTATGGAGCTACAGAGAGCTATTCTATTTTCTTGCTTGGCGCGATATTTTAGTGCGCTACAAACAAACTGCAATTGGTATGGCATGGGCATTAATTCGCCCTTTTTTGACAATGATAGTATTTGTCGTCGTATTTGGAATTTTGGCAAAGTTACCTAGCGAGGAGAATACACCATACCCAATTCTAGTTTATGCGGCGATGCTACCTTGGCAGTTTTTCGCTAGCGCCCTGACGGAATGTAGTAATAGCTTAGTTAACAATGCCAATCTACTTGCTAAAGTTTATTTTCCGCGTTTGATCGTGCCAACTTCAGCGGTAATTGTCAGCTTTGTAGATTTTATGATTTCGGGCATGATTTTGCTGGGGTTAATGGCTTGGTACAACTTTGTACCTGATTGGCGGATTTTAACTTTGCCGCTGTTTATTGCGATCGCTTTTGCAGCGTCAATCGGAGCGGGATTGTGGTTAGCGGCTGTGACTGTGGAGTACCGAGATTTCCGCCATATCGTACCTTTTATCGTGCAGTTTGGTTTGTATATATCTCCTGTGGGTTTTAGCAGCAAGATCGTGCCAGAGCAATGGCGACTCTTGTATTCTCTTAACCCAATGGTAGGAGTCATTGACGGTTTCCGGTGGGCGATTTTAAGCGGCAATTCACAAATTTATCTACCTGGCTTTGTACTCTCTTTGATGATTGTAGTGCTGCTGCTCTGGAGTGGAATTTGGTATTTCCGCAAAGTGGAACGCACTTTTGCTGATGTGATTTAAGCGTGTGGAAGTAGGAGTTCTATAAATGTCAGATACTATTATTCGGGTTGAAAACTTAAGTAAGAAATACATTCTTACACATCAAAATGAAGGAGATCGCCGTTACAAGACATTTCGTGGAGCAGTGACTAACGCTACCAAGTCTTTTGGTAATCTGCTTAACCTTCGTGCTGAGAAGAAAGCAAACTCAACTCGTGAAGAGTTTTGGGCACTGCAAGATATATCGTTCGCGATCGAACGAGGCGATTGTGTTGGGATTATCGGACGCAATGGTGCAGGAAAGTCTACATTACTAAAAATTCTCAGCAGAATTACCGAACCGACAAGTGGATTTGTCAAAATTAAAGGCAGAGTAGCAAGCCTATTAGAAGTTGGAACTGGTTTTCACCCAGAATTGACAGGCAGAGAAAATATCTTTCTAAATGGTGCAATTTTAGGAATGAGCCGAGTAGAAATTCAACGCAAATTTGATGAAATTGTTGATTTTGCTGAGATCGAAAAGTTTTTAGATACGCCTGTAAAGCGTTATTCTTCTGGAATGTACGTACGGCTGGCGTTTGCAGTTGCAGCACATTTAGAGCCAGAAATTTTGATTGTTGATGAGGTTTTGGCAGTCGGAGATACTCAATTCCAGAAGAAGTGTTTGGGTAAAATGGGCGATGTGGCAACAAAGGAGGGTAGAACGGTATTATTTGTTAGCCATAATATGTCAGCAGTAAAAAAGCTCTGCGATCGAGGAATTCTGCTAGAAAAAGGTTTCGTTAAGTTAGACGGAAATTCCTACGAAGCTGTTGATGGCTATCTAAAAAGTAGTTTAGTCAAAGGCAGTTCTAGAAAAATCAATGCTTCTGGAGATCCATGTGTGATGGAAGCATTGATGATTGATGAATTGGGCAATTCAGTTGAAACATTAGATGGCAGAAAAAGATACTATTTAAAATTAAAAATATTTTCTAGTGACGTTAGCGATCTAGTATTCGGTTTCACTGTATTTAATTCTGAAGATATAGGAGTATTTTCAGGACTTACATCTGACTGTTTAACCAGTATTCCTTTAGGTTTGACCGAACTTTCAATAGAGCTACCAATATCTCTATTGCATCCTGGGTACTACAGAGTAGAAGGAGCATTATCCGATAGCACTCGCTGCTACGAACAAAACGAATATTTCACATCATTTACTTGTTTAAGGGATGAAAGTTTTTATTTAAAGGGCTTTAAATCAAAAGGATTAGTCAGAGTAAACAATCATTGGCAAGTAGATTCAGTAAATGCTTTACAAGCATTAGAAGCTAATGCATAAATGTCGCTACACGTCATGCAAAGGAGTAAGAAAATGAAAATCCATAGCATATGTCTAGTTAAAAATGAATCTGACATTATTGCTCAAACTTTACAATCTGCCGCGTGTTGGTCTGATTTCATTTACGTTTATGACAATGGTAGTACTGATGGCACTTGGGAACAGGTTTTAGACTTAGCTAGGAAATACAAACAAATAATTCCTTACAAACAAGATAGCCAGCCTTTTGCCAACAGTCTTCGCAGCGAACCTTTTAATCATTATCGTGCGAATAGTACGGAAAAAGATTGGTGGTGCAAGTTAGATGCTGATGAAATATATATTGACAATCCAAGAATATTTTTATCCAAAATACCTAAAAAGTTTGCCATGGTTTGGGCAGCAAGTTTTGAATATTATTTTACAGATAGAGATTTAGAGTTTTACAATCAAAATCCAGCTTTGTACGCAGATGATATATCTATAGAAAAAAAATGCCGTTACTACATTAATAACTGGTCTGAGCCTCTTTTTTTTAGATACAAGGAAAATTTGATTTGGAAGAAAAGCATAATCAAAAGCGAAGCTCATATGCCAGATGGGATTGCCAACCCGTATCATAAAAGAATCAGACTCAAGCATTTTCAATACCGTTCGCCTCAACAAATACAAAAAAGTTTAGACAACCGGATTGAATTGATGCAAAAAGGAGTTTTTTTGCATGAAAAAAGAAAAGATTGGAAGCAGAAAATAAATAACGCTGACAATGCTTCCTACAGTTCAAGTAATTTCTCATATGACAAAGATTATTTACCTTGCTCGTGGCAAGAAAGAGTTGCTAGTGCATCTAACTTGCTGTACGATCGCGGCGATGGAAAATATATTATCAACGAAGACTTAATCCCAAAAATACCCGTTGTTAATCGCTCGTTTTATTCTAGAGTTCTTAACAAGCTATTGCAAACGTATAACTCTAGTAAAAACTACATGTTTTCCGATCGAAAATAATTGACTATTTGCTAATATGAAATCAGTTTCTCTCGCAAAAACCGAGTATCCTCAAATTCATTCAGTTGAGCCAGGTATTCGCCGACCTTTCTGGTCAGTGATGATTCCGACTTATAACTGCGCTAACTATCTAGCTCAAACTCTGGAAAGCGTTTTAGCACAGGCTCCCGATCCAGAGCAAATGCAAATTGAAGTTGTTGACGATCGCTCGACCAAAGATGACCCAGAACCAGTAGTAAGAGAAATTGGCAAAGGTCGGGTGTCTTTTTACCGTCAACCTCAGAATGTAGGTGCAATTCGTAACTTTAATACTTGCATTCAGCGTAGTTTGGGTCACTACGTTCATATTCTGCATGGAGATGATTTTATTGCTCCAGATTTCTATTCATCGTATGAAGAACTTATCCAGTTGCATCCAGATGCAACCCTAATAATTAGTCCTTCGATCGCTGTGGATGAGAACGCTCGGCACATCCGTACCGAGTTACCTCTGCCAAATATAAATGGAGCGATCGGAGATTTTCCGCAAATTCAAGCTGTGAGAAATGCAGTTCTTACGCCTGCTGCGATCGTCCCTCGCCGCGTCTACGAACAGGTAGGCGGTTTCTATCCCCGACTAAGCCATACCGCTGATTGGGATATGTGGTTTAGAGCAGGTCTTTATGGCAAGGTAGTGACTCTAAATCGGCAGGTTGCTTACTATAGAATTCATTCCGAAAGCGATACAAGCCGACTAGCACTTACTGGTGAAAATATATGGGAAGGCAAATATACAGTCGATTTGTGTATGAATCAATTACCAATTCTCATGCGGCAAGAAATCAGTAAAAATAAATATTATCATCTGGCGGGTATTGCTGATTATTTCTACTCAGAATTAGCTCAAAAAAAATTATGGAAGAGTAGTTTAATTCATGCTAGTTGGAAATTAAAACTTTCTCCTAGTAAATCCGCCATTAAAACCTACTGTACTGCCTTAGCTCGATACATATTTTATGGAGCATTAAAAGCCGAAAGGATTTAACCAATGAAAGTAGCTATTATCAGCAAATCCGATCGCAATGGTGGTGGAGCGAGTAGAGTTGCCGAAGATCTTGCCATTTGGCTAAACGAAGCAGGACATCCAACGGATCATTTTACTGCGTTTAATTTCAAAAAACCTCTTTCGCACCAGCACAGCTTATATGGAGATGGTTTTAACGCTAAGCTTTGTAAAAAGATTCATCGTAGCACCAACAAATACGGCTTCTGCGAACTGCTACCTGTAGAATACTGGTTCAATCTTAATAAAGTTATCGATCGCTACGATATCGTTCATTTTCACGATTTATTTACTGCCATATCTCCACTCACTTTGGCATTAGCTTCACGCCGTCAACCGACTTTCTTCACCGTACATGATTGTTCTCCATTTACTGGTGGCTGTTTGTATCCTATGGGTTGCAAGAAATTCACAAACTACTGCCATAAATGCCCACAACTACCTCAATCTGGGTGGCAAGATCGTCTGCGCGATCGCACTAGAGAAGTTCAAGCAATTAAACGATGGGTTGCTAAACAATTTCCTATTCGTTACGTATTTCCCAGTCAATGGATGCTACGAGAGGCGCGACAAACTCTTAAATTTAAAATCTCTCCTACAGTCGTCCACAACGGCATCGATCTCAAACCTTTTCCTATTGTGACAAAGGCAGAGGCAAAAATTAATCTCGGTATTCCAGCAAACCGCCAAGTCATTGTTATAGCAGCATCTTATTCCCTCGATGACCCTCGCAAAGGCGTGAAGTACGCGATTAGCGCGCTTCAAAGCGTTCGCGATTTATCTCCGTTAGTTTTAACTGTAGGACATTGCAACGACGAGTTACGACAGGCATTGCAAGGACTTGAATTTAGAGAGATGGGTTACATTGCAGACCCTAACTCTTTAGCCAAAGTTTATTCGGCAGCAGACGTTATGCTTTTTTGTAGCCTTGCCGATAATTTACCACTCACGGTTCTAGAAGCAATGGCAGCCTCTACTCCAGTCATCGGTTTTTCTACCGGAGGAATTCCAGAGATCGTCAAATCTGGAAGTAATGGCATCTTAGTTGAACCCGATCGCCAAGAGCAACTCAATCGAGCTTTACAACAAGCATTACTATCCGACAATTTAGTAGCAATGGGCGAACAGGCAAGAAAAGATATCGAACAAAACTTTTCCCAAACTACTTTTTTCCAAAAACATTTACAACTCTATCAAAATTACGTATTTTACAAAGAATTTCGACTCGATAGAAGCCTAATCAAGGTATAATTTAGATGAAAGATGTAGTTTACTCATTTGATGTATTTGATACATCCATAACTCGAATTTGGGCTAGACCGACACACTTATTTTGGGAATTAGGCGATCGCCTACGAAAAGAGAATTTAAGTCAACTTTTGCCGAAAAATTGGGCTGAGTTACGAGTTGAAGCTGAAAGAGTAGCGAGAGAAACTGTATCGACTGGTGAAGTGTCGCTAGAAGAAATATACCAATATTTTACTTCCAGCTTAAAATGGTCGGACAGGGAAGCTAAAAAAGCACAAGCACTAGAAATAGAATTAGAGTTACTGAGTTTACGACCGATACCAGTAACGCAAAAGAAAATTCAATCTCTCGCTCGAACAGGCAAGCGAATTATATACATTTCAGATATGTATCTATCTGAAGCAGTTATCCGAAATTTTTTGAAAGAGAATCTAGTCTGGACACCAGGTAGTTCGTTGTATGTTTCATCAGAAACAAAAATGAATAAAGTATCTGGGAAATTATTCCAACACTGCTTGGTAGCAGAATCCCTCCAACCGTCTCAGTTACATCATTGTGGAGACAACTTACACGCAGATATTAATATGTCAAGAAAATTGGGAATTTCATCAGAGTTATTTTCTCAAGCACACCTAAATCGATACGAAGAAAAAATTGCCGATACAAATCGATTACCCCTCAAATTTAGATCTCTACTCGCTGGCGCGACACGACTAGCTCGTTTGCAGTCGCAAGAAACAAGTCACCATCAACAAGTTATCTGGAACGCAACAGCTAGTGCAATTGCCCCAACTTTATTTGGTTTCGTTTACTGGTGCTTAGTAGAAGCGCAAAAAAAAGGACTGAAAAAACTGTATTTTGTTGCCAGGGATGGACAAATATTGCAGAAAATTGCTAGGGTTATTTGTCAAAATTGGGGTGTTGAAATAGACTGTCGCTACTTATATGGTTCTCGTCAAGCATGGCATTTACCCGCTCTCCACGAGGTTCGGGAATTTGAGTTGTCATGGATGTTAGCTCATGACGATACTTGTAATCGCTTTCTATCTATTCGTTCTATTTGCGATCGAGTTGGCATAATCCCAGAGCAAATTAAAGATATTTTAGATTTTTATGGTTTTTCAGCAACCAAATGGGATCTCAATCTTCAGCAGCACGAACGAGATCTACTGAGGCAGATTTTTACTGAGAAAGAGGTTACTGATTTAATTGTCTCAACTGCTGTTAGCTATCGTCAGAAAGTCAGCGAATACTTTCGCCAGGAAGGATTGTATGATGAAGTTCCTTTTGGTTTTGTGGATGTTGGTTGGAGCGGACGCACGCAGCACTCGTTTAGTAAATTACTGAGTATTGCTGGTGCTTATCCCGATGGTATTTATGGTTTCTACTTTGCCCTAGAAGATCGGATTAAGCCATTTCAAAACGATCGCTTGCTAGCATATTTTTACGATGCGGACAAACCATGCGATCGCCAGCTTCTCACTCGATATAGATGCTTGTTTGAGCTTTTCGTTGCCGCAGACCACGGAAGCACCATGAGCTACGAACAATGCAGCGAGAAATACATTCCCGTACTTCGTTCTCCAAAAAATAAAATAGCAATAAATTGGGGCTTGTATACTATGCAAGGTGCTGCCGTTGAGTTTGCAAAGCAGGTTGTAAATATCCTGAACCAGCAAGAGTGTACGACCAATCTATTTCTAGAGGCGAGCGATATTTTGGTAAAAGAGTTTGTGCTCAATCCTTCTCAACAAGAAGCTGAGGTATTTGGCTCCTTTGTCATGTCTGGAGATCAAACTGAAAATGATTTCAGCGAGCTAGCACCAAAATACAGCTTAGTAGATTGGTTAAGATTAATGCTGTTCGATCGCCATCCCCACGCAGACGTATGGTTTCCGGCTTCTATAGCCAGAGATAACGCGGTCGTCAGAAAACTCTTCAAAATAAAGGAAATCGAGCCGATTCGTAAAATTAGGAAGATTTCTGGTTTGGGTAAAATCAAGCAGAAGTTATTTCTTCAATCTCAAATTACTTAATATCACAAAACTCATTTTCAGATTATTGTGTCAAGGAGCAAATATTGTCATGGGCAAGCTATCGTGGGCGAGAAAGTTGATTGATAGATCTGATTGGCTACAAAATCTATTGTGGAACGTTGAGGAAAGTACATGGATCGGTCATAAAATCCAAAATAAGTGGACAAATTGGTTAAACTTCAGCGGTTCTTATACATTTATCGATCGAAGCAAAGACAATCGACGTTTACTAGTCATACTTGCAGGATATAAAGACTTCTTGTGGTCGCTGACTTTAGATAGAATCGCAAGATTTTTACCCGCAGATGTTGATGTATGTATTGTATCTTCTGGTTTGTTTTCTCCTGGTTTAGTAGCAATAGCAGAACGCTATGGTTGGTCTTATCTTTACACGGAAACTAATAAAGTTTCGCTAGTACAAAATTTAGCAATCTCGCTACACGCAAATGCAAATTGGATTTACAAGCTCGATGAAGATATCTTTATTTCTGAAGGATTCTTTGATTCTTTGCTTGAAGGTTATTTACGGATTGAAGCAGAAGGATTATATAATCCAGGATTGTGTTCTCCAGTTCTTAATGTGAATGGCTATTCCTATATCACCTTTCTCAAAAGCATAGCTGCTGATGAGGAGTATAGGGAAAGATTTGGCGAATTGAAATATGCAGCTGAAGGTATTAAGGCTCATAGTGAAGGAGAAGCAGCCAAATGGTTGTGGCAAAAGAGCCTTCCGTTTGACGAAGTAGCAAGTTATATGCGATCGCTACCTTTTGATTATTCCACCGTACCTCATCGTTTTAGTATTGGAGCCATACTTTTTGAAAGAAAACTTTGGGAGACAGTTGGTGGTATGCGGAATGGGTTAAGACATGGTGGACTGGGACTAGATGAAGAGTATTTATGTAAAGATTGCATTGAATTGTCTCGACCAATCTTAGTCATTCATAATGTATTTGCAGGGCACTTCTCGTTTGGACTTCAAGCAGATACCATGATAGAATATCTACCCAAAATCTATTCTCAGCTTTGCATAAAAGAAACAGTTCAAATATTTTCTTCTGTAGCATAAGCAAAAAGAAAAATTAGACTAAAATAGCTTCTATTTCAGCCTCAAAATTAATAAAAGCATTGTAGTCTAAATAGCAGAAAGTAGCATTTTGTTTGAGATAACATAGAAAACATGAATTTCAATGCAGCTTGAGTTTTTTGAAATTCTGAGCATGACAAATAGAAGTTAGCTGCATCCATAAAGTATTTTTAATAGCCGTTGTATTGAGTAGAAAATAGACTACTAAAATCTTCGTCTAAACTTTCTAGAAATATTTGGACAAAATCCATTCTCTATCCTCTTTCAACAGGAGTAAAACATGAAATTCGACTGGCTAATTGTTGGTGCAGGATATTCAGCTTGCGTATTAGCTGAGCGAATTGCTTCTCAACTCGGACAAAGGGTACTAATTGTAGAACGGCGAGATCACATTGGTGGTAATGCCTTCGATTATTACAACGAGCATGGTATCCTCGTGCATAAATATGGACCGCATATCTTTCACACTAAATCTAAAAAGATTTGGGATTATCTCTCGCAGTTTACAGAGTGGCGACCCTACTACCATCACGTTCTTGGAGTAGTAGATGGTAAGAAAGTTCCTATACCTTTCAATTTAAATTCGCTTTACGCTCTCTTTCCTCCCCGTTATGCTGAAAAACTAGAAGATTTGCTTTTGCAACATTATGGTTTTGGTGTGAAAGTACCTATTCTAAAGCTGCGCGAAAGCGCTAGTGGCGACCTGAGTTTTTTAGCCGATTACATTTACGACAATATCTTTTATCGCTATACCAGCAAGCAATGGGAACTCAAACCAGAAGAACTAGACAGAGGCGTAACAGGACGGGTTCCAGTCTACATCAGTCGGGACGATCGGTATTTTCAAGATCCTTACCAGGCTATGCCCAAATACGGTTATACCGAGATGTTTCGCCGGATGGTAAATCAATCTAATATCAAAATTCTTTTGAACGCAGATTATCGCGAGATAATTAACGATGTCAAGTTCGACCGGATGGTATACACCGGACCAGTCGATACCTTTTTCGACTATATGTATGGCGAACTACCGTACCGCAGCCTCAAGTTTCATTTCGAGACGTTAGATCGAGAACATTATCAAGAAGTAGGTACGGTCAACTACCCGAACGAATATGACATCACTCGGATTACGGAACAGAAATACCTTTCAGGTCAAACGCTGCCAAAAACGACTTTGGTGATGGAGTATCCCCAAGCATACGTACCAGGTCAAAACGATCCGTACTATCCAGTTCCTCGCGAAGAAAATCGCCAGCGTTACGAACTTTATTTTAAAGAAGTGCAAAAGCTGCATGGCACGGTAATCTTTGCTGGAAGACTTGCTGAGTACAAGTATTACGACATGGATCAAGCCGCATTAAGGGCTTTAAGTTTGTTTGAGAAAGAAGTTGCTAGTCGGTAAGAATTAGCTGCGATTAATTGGAACTTGTCATAGACATACGAGTGGAAAAAGTAAATGAACGTAGTCAGTAGAATTCAATTTCCTGGGACAACTGATGTCGCCGATCTGTACATGAGATGTAACGAAGGTGCATTCATCAACTACGACGAAAGTTATCGGCAAGTGAACTTTGTTAAAGGTGGTACTGTCTCTCTAAATACATACTTCAATTCTTTTTATGAGAAGTTCTATGCTGAGTATACAGAGCTTTGTTCTTTGTTTTACTTGCTAAGACTAGAAGGTGACTTTCAAATATCCGTATTTAGGGAAGTATATGGAAGAAAGAAAAAAGAACTAATCTACATAAATATACTGGAAAATTGTCAAAAATCGAATCGGTACAAGGTTTTACTACCTTTCAACTTAGATATTGAGGACAACGGTAGAGTTTATCTAGAGATCGAATGCTTATGCGATCGCGGTTTGTTTATAGAAGGAGCGATCGCGACTGACCAAAAGAAATTACGAGAGATATCACTAGGAATTGTAACTTGCACGTATAAAAAAGAAACTTATGTCAAAAAGACGATTGAGACAATTCTGCAAGACAAGTTTCTGCAAGAAAAAGCTTTTAATATATATATTGTAGATAATGGTAAAACTTTAAGTCCGAACGATTTCAATAATTCAAAAATTCATTTTATTTCACATAGAAACCTGGGTGGAAGTGGAGGCTTTACTAGAGGTTTAATCGAAGCTTTACAAGCCGATCGCTATACACACTTTTTATTAATGGATGATGATATAGAACTAGATACCGAATCAATTTATAAACTAATTTCTTTGTATGAGTATGCTAAAAAAGATTTTGCTGTCGCAGGTAGTATGCTGGATTTACGCAAGAAACACATTTTGTACGAAGCAGGAGCTTTATACGGTAAAGCTGCTGAAAAAACAAAACTTGAGCCGTTCTCAGTTGTGCCTTTAAAGCATAACCTCGATCTGACAAATCCTCATTCTCTTAACAATTTGTTATTAGAAGAAAGCATCGACTATGGAGGTTTTTGGTTCTTTGCTTTTTCCAAAGAAACCATCGATCGAGGCGGATTAATTATGCCATTTTTCATCAAAGTGGATGATATGGAATTTGGCTTGAGAATCACCAAACAGTTAATGAGTCAAATCATAGCTTTTCCCTCCATAGCTGTTTGGCACGAACCTTTTTATGCTAAAGATATCGGCTGGGATAACTATTATACTATTCGTAACTTTTTAATTACTAATTCCGTGTATGGCTCGTCTGGATATGTAAATGTCATTAAGTACATGACAAAATCTGTTTTGAGAGCTTTATTTTATTTTGATTATAATTTTCCTCAGATGACAGTCAGAGCTTTCGAGGATTTTATGAAAGGTCCTACTTTTTTTCAGAACAGCGATCCAGAAAGGTTACACGCTAGTATTTTGGAATTTAACAAGCATTACAAGAGCCGAGAGCGATCGCCTGACTGTTATCCCACTGAAGCTTTTTATCAACAACCTAAGTATATTTTATTAAAAAAAATAGTTAGTTTATTAACGATTAACGGGCATTTACAGCCAAGTTTTATAAGTAGGAAAAACGAAGCTTTTGTTTTATTTGGTTCTCCCAATCAATGGTACAAAGCTTTTGCTAAAAACAAAATTGTTTTTTTCAAGGAAGAAGACAACAATTTTTATCAAAACACGATTGATAAATCAACTGGGATCGGAATCTTAATTAAGTGGCTGCAACTCGCTATTACAAGTAGTCTGAAATGGTCTAGCGTTCGTGCCGAATGGAAAAAAGTTGCCACAGAATTTACATCTAATGATTTTTGGTATCAATACCTAAAACTAAAGAATTAAACTGTCAAATTCACCAGAAAACTCAATACTTTAAACCAAAAGATCGCGCCAAGGAAATACATATATGACGAACGAACTAGCAATTAGAGAATTTAAACCCATTGAACTAGACCAACTGCCAGATAAACCTCTAGTCTCAGTATTAATTCCCAACTATAACTATGCAAAATATATTGGCGAAGCTTTAGAAAGCTTGTTGTGCCAGACATATTCTCACTTTGAAGCAATTGTTTGTGACGATGGTTCTACAGATTTCTCTTGCGAAGTTGTCGAAGTTTACATGCAGATAGATTCTAGAATTAAATTAATTCGCCAGCAGAATGGTGGTGTCGCTTCAGCAATAAATGCAGCTTATCGAGTAAGTTGCGGTCAGATTGTATGCTTGCTAGATGCAGACGATCTCTGGATACCTAACAAGTTACAAAAAGTTGTCAATGCTTGTCAAACTAATTCTCAAGCTGGCTTCATCATTCATAACGCGATCGTAGTGGACGGTAATAAAAAATGCATTCAATCTAAACCGATGCTGAAACAATTAGCTTCAGGTTGGATAGCAAGTTCTACTCTAGATAATGGTGGAGTTGCTGCTGACATTCCGCCTGCTTCTGCACTGAGTTTTCGCCGCGAGGTCGCAGACTTAATTTTTCCCATTAACGAGACTTTTACTCGCAATGCTGATAATTTAATTCTGAGTTTAGCCGTACTTTTAACCATAGTAGTACCCGTTGCTGAAACATTGACTTTATATCGACTGCATGGTAAAAATCTTTCAGGTACTTTGTCTGTAACTATCGAAGATTTTCAGAAAGGACAGCATATTTTTGAGCGGGTTCATCAAGAACAGAAACGATTTCTAACTAATGTTTTTGACCGAAAGACTGCCGATCGCTTAAAAGAACTAACGTTTAGTTTAGCTTACCTACAAAACACTTATTTGCTAACTCGTTTAAAAAGTGAATCTAACTCGAGCAGTCGAGAGGTTCACGGACAATTGATCGCTCATCCCCAGTTTGGCAAATCTCCAATCGATCGCTGGTTATTACGACGAGGTGAAGATTTACCGATCGCTCTATTTAATCTACTATTTCATTTTGCCTACGGTTCGAGTTGGCTGAAACGGTTAGTAAAGCAAGTCATAACAAGATTACCCAACGCATCTTACACGCACGGATAATAACAAATCGGACAGCGAAACTTGGAGCGTCTTCTATGAAAGATACTTTTCGTCTCGGTATTATATTCACTCACCCAACACAGCATCACGCTCCTCTGTGGAGAAAACTAAACGAGCAACCAGGTATTTCTGTATCAGCTCTTTATCTTTCGGCAGAAAATCAAGTAGGTGGCGATCGCCAGCTGGGAAGTTCCCAAGCGTGGGATGTAGATTTAGTTAGTGGCTATCAGTTTGAGTATTTGAAAACAATTACAGGAAAAATCTCGCCTAAAGTCAAAAAATCTTTGTTGAATCCAGGATTATTGACGCGCTTAACGCGAGAAAACTTCGATGCAGTTTGGTTGTCAAACTTTAACACGTATTCATATCGCCTAGCGTTTCTTCTGTGTAAACTGCGTGGCATTCCTATACTTTCGCAAAACGATGCAACGATTATCACGGACGATCGCTACAACTATGGACGGCGAGTGTTGCTATCCATACTATATCCTTGGATGTTTCAGCTTTCGGATTACTGGATTCCGATTGGCGACCATAATGTAACGTACCTGCGTCACTACGGCGTTGCAGATGAAAAGATGGTACGCGGTTGCTACCCTTTTGACCGCGAAAGATTCGAGCAAACGATAGACCAAAATTATACTGAAATCGAACGCATTCGCCAACAACTGCGTTGGGACAACAATACGATCGTCTTTGGTTTTGCTGGAAAATACATCGATCGCAAAAATCCGTTTGAATTTATTGAAGGAATTGCCAAAGCACATCAAAAAAATCCGCAAATTAGAGGCGTAACGATTGGCGGCGGCGAACTCGCAAATGCGATCGATAAACGGCTTGCCACAATGAATGGAGAAGTACTAAATTTAGGCTTCATCAATCAAAGCCAACTACCACTTTATTATGCAGCAATGGATGGATTTGTCTCTACATCGTATACAGATCCACATCCGCTCGTTATTTCTGAAGCAATGGCAGCAGGTTGTCCGGTAATTCTGAGCGATCGCTGTGGTAATTGGGGTTACAGCGATATCGTGCAGCATCGCCACAACGGTCTAGTCTACCCTTGTGGTAATTCCGATGCACTGGCTGAGGCAATGTTAACTTTAGCCGATCCTAGCGTCAGAAAAGCTTACAGCCAGAATGCCAAAGAAATTGTTGCCAAGCAAGACTTAAATTGCACCCTCGATGCGGTGATGGAAATTATTGCCAGGATAAAACAGCAAAAGATCGCAGCAAATAATCGCGATCGAATACCCTCCGCTTTACTCATCGATCGCTCCATTCAACAACAGCAATATTGAATGCTACATAATAGCTCTAAATCATTTTTGAAATTGCCATCCATCTAACTGTAATGCGCTAACTGTGCTTTGGCAAATGACAAATGACCAATGACAAATGACAACCTTCACAAGTAGTTCACAACTTAAATAGAAATTATATATGCGTGTCACGATTGTACGCACTATGCCAGGATTTAGTATGGATGTCTACGCTGATGGTCTGATTGCCGGACTTAAAGCCGTGCGTCCCGATTGGGAAATTGTCGAAATCTCACCATATCCTTTGGACAGAAGTAGTAGCTCTTGGTGGGTGCGATTGTGGAAATATTACGAGCGATTTTGGCACTTTCCCCAAATAGCTAGCCAGCAAACAGCAGATATTTTTCACATTATCGATCACAGCGAAGGTCATATAGTTCATTGGTTAAAAAAAACTGGTAAACCTGTTGTTGTTACCTGTCACGATTTAATTAATTTTTTTAATCTGGAAAATGTCCGTAGTTCGTTACATCTCCCTTTCATCAGTCACGCTACTTGGAAGTATTCTGTAAATGGAATGCAGGATGCCGATCGCATTATTGCTGTATCTACTAAAACAGCAAAAGATTCGACTCAATTATTAAGTATTGAACCCAGACGAATTACAGTAGTTCCTAACGCTGTCGAAAGTGGGTTTTATCCGCTACCTCAAGATGAAATAACAGATTTTCGTCAACAATACGGCACATCGACAGCTATTTGCTTGCTCAATGTTGGTTTAAGTCATCCTCGCAAAAATCTCATGACTGTTTTGAAAGTTTTAGAATTTTTGCAGCAGCAGGGATTAGCTGTAAAGCTGTGGAAAGTAGGTTCGGACTTTACTGCCGAACAAAAATCATTCATTAAAACTCGCGGACTGGAAGCAAATATTACCTATTTTGGAAAGTTAAACAAGCAAACTTTGGTAAAAGTTTATAATGCGGCTGACATGCTTTTAGCACCATCACTTCATGAAGGCTTTGGCATGACTCTGCTAGAAGCAATGGCTTGTGGAACGCCAGTTATTACTGCCAACGTATCAGCTATGCCAGAAGTCGTTGGAGATGCTGCTGTTTTAGTCGAACCAATGGATTTTCAAGCAATTGCATCTACTGTTTGTCGTTTGCAAAATGACTCTGCTTACCGTCAACAGTTGGTAGCTTTGGGGTTGAAAAGAGCAAAATCTTTTACTTGGGAGAATACAGCTCGGCAAATAGCTGACGTTTACGAACGAGCGATCGCCTAAAGTAAAAAAAACACACCAATTCTATATAGATTTTGACATTGTTATGAAACTAAAAATCTATTCCGATCGCAGCTATTGTCCTGAAAACTTAAGTCACGTACCAATGCTGTTTCCTTTCTGGAGTAAAACTTCAGACGCAGCTGAAAGCTTTCGATTTGGCAGTTTCGATCGCTATGTAGAAATTGGTCGTTCTTTGTTTGAGCTAAGTTCGTTAAAAGAAGCCGATTTAGCAATTCTACCTGTTTACTGGCATCTGACTAAAGATAGTACAGCGCGCGATCTAGCAATGCAATTCATCCGCCAGGCAGAGAGAGCTGGAAAACCAGTTGTCATCTTTTCGATTGGCGATTGGGATGAAGATATCGAGGCAAAACATCCGACAATCTTTTATACATCCTCTTTTCGTTCTAGGCAAAAATCGAATGAGTTTGTCATGCCTGAATGGAGTCTCGATTTTGCTGAAAAAGACGCTAGCGATCGGCTTATTAATATACGTCGAAAAAGTGCTAAACCAAAAATAGGATTTTGCGGATATGCGCCACCTCTAGGACTGCGATTTGGTACAAAGAAAATTAAAGCATTACTGCGTTTGGGAGCAGATCGAGTTGGGGTGACAAATATGCTCTCTTATAAAACAGGTCATACAGCTAGAGTCAGAGCTTTACAAGCTTTATCTAAAAGTTCTTTAGTAGAAACAAATTTTTTGCTCAGAGACTTTTTTGCCTTTGCGAATAAAGGTAAGAGCCTTCAAACAGTACCAAGCGATCGCTTAGATTTCATGCAAAAATCTCGACAAGAATATCAACAGAACACGCTCGAAAGCGATTATATTCTGTGTGCCAGTGGCTATGAAAACTACTCTCTGCGCTTTTATGAAACTCTAAGCTGCGGTCGAATTCCTATTTTTATCGATACAGATTGCATTTTGCCTTACGATTTTGCGATCGACTGGAAGAAATATTGTGTCTGGGTAGACGAAAGCGAAATTCACTTAGTTGCAGAGAAAGTAGCAGACTTTCACGCTCGTCTTTCAGGACAAGAATTTGTGGATTTACAACATGAGTGTCGTAGAATTTGGCAAGAATGGATTTCTCCAGAAGGTTTCTTTGCTAACTTCTATCAGCATTTTGCAGACAGAAAATTGTCATGGCGCGATCGCCCTCTGATGAGAAAAGCCACTGCATGTGCTTCAGAAACAGATAAATAAAGCTATTTTTTTGCAGTTTCATTTCTACAACATCATATGATATCTCTTGCAAATCGCCCTAGTAAGTTAAGTAGCTCCAAAATGCTGAAAGTTCAATTAGGAGCTTTCGACCGCCCAGCAAATGGATGGCTGAATACGGACATTACCCCTCATATTTGGATCGCTAAGATTCCTCTGCTTCCACGAATTTTATACTCGGCTGGATTCATGACAGAGGAACGCTATCATCAACATATGAATGGCATATTTAGTTCCTTGACTTACTTAAATTTAAGCAAGCCGTTGCCTTTTGCCGACAACTCAGTAAATGCAGTATTTAGTTCGCATGTTTTCGAGCATTTATTCATGGATGAAGTTGAAAGACTGATCGAGGAAATACATCGATGCTTGACTCCAGGCGGTGTTTGTCGAGTTGTCGTACCCGATCTAGAAAAAATTATTAAAATTTTCGATCGCCAAGATCCGCGTCATTTCGTATCAGTCATGTTTGAAGTCTCAGCCAGAAGAAATGTAAAAAACGCTCACCACTCTGGATTTACCGGATCTTTATTAGAAAAGCTATTTAGAGAAGCTGGTTTCAGCGAGACTGCCGTACTTTCTTACAGAGTGGGAAGATGCCCTGATGTAGAAGAATTAGACAATCGCCCTGAAGAATCTTTGTTTTTTGAAGCAATTAAGTGATACCAACTTGCCTTTTAGTTGCGACAAGAAAGATCCCCCCAACCCCCCTTAAAAAGGGGGCTAAGAGAAAGATCCCCCCAACCCCCCTTAAAAAGGGGGGCTAAGAGAGATATTGCCAGCGATTTCAACAAACATCGCCAAAGCTCGAAACTAAAGGAGATAGTGCCTGTGAAAGTTCTGATATCAGCATACTCCTGCGAACCAGGTAAAGGATCTGAACCTGGAATTGGCTGGAATATTGCTTGGCAGGTAGCTAAAGATTGCGAAGTTTGGGTGCTGACTCGTCCCGATGAGAGCGGTCGTGCCATTGAAGCGGAACTGCAACGCAATCCAATGCCTAACTTACATATCTTTTATTTCAATCTACCAATCTGGGCTGGCGGTTGGAACTGGGGTTTAGGAGCTATGCAGTTGCACTACTATCTGTGGCAAATCCAAGCATATTTTATCGCTCGTCGGCTCCACAAAGCGATCGGTTTTGACCTCGTACACCATGTAACCTTCGGCAGATACTCAAGTCCAAGTTTTCTCTCATTCTTACCCATTCCTTTTGTCTGGGGACCGCTGGGAGGTGGAGAGTTTGCACCAAAAGCTTTTCAACAAGACTTTAGCCTTAGAGGAAGGATCTACGAGGCTTTGCGAGACTTAATTCACTGGTTGGGAGAAATCGATCCCTTTGTGCATTTAACTGCTCGGCGAAGTGTCTTAGCACTAGCTACTACTAGAGACACGGTAGAGCCACTACTGAAATTAGGAGCAAAAAACGTTCGGGTATTCTCTAATGTAGGCCTACCAAAAGTAGAGATTGCAAATCTAGCGCAGTACGCTCTGCCCGCTCCTGAAGTCGTTAGGTTTATTAGTATCGGTCGGCTTTTGCATTGGAAAGGTTTTCACCTGGGACTCAAAGCCTTTGCAAATGCTGGTATTCAGAAATCGGAGTACTGGATTGTGGGAGATGGACCGGAATCGCAAAGATTGGCAGATTTAGCGAACAAACTTGGCATTGCCGATAAAGTCTGCTTGTGGGGAGCTTTACCGAGGCATGAAACCCTAAAAAAATTGAAAGAGTGTCACGTACTAGTTCATCCTAGTTTGCACGATTCTGGAGCTTGGGTATGCTCGGAGGTCATGGCAGCAGGTCGCGTTGTCATCTGTCTAGATTTGGGGGGACCAGCCGTTCAGGTGACACCAGAAACGGGTTTTAAGATATCTGCTCGCACGCCCGAGCAAGCCGTCAACGATTTAGCTAAAGCGATGATTTGCATAGCGCAAGATGAGGATTTAAGAGTGCGCTTGGGTGAAGCAGGACGCAAGAGGGTGACAGAAGTTTTTGACTGGGAAGTTAAAGGGCGATCGCTCAGACAATTCTATCAAGATATTTGTTCTCAAAAACAATTAATAAAGAGTAAGTCGTAAATCGTAAGTCGTAAGTCGTAAGTAGAAGAAATAGCTTCTGCAACACAGAAAATAACTTCAGCAAAGACATTTTTTCAAAAGAGGAGGTACGTTCGATGGAACCAAAAGCTTACTACGATGAAAAGGGATATTTTATTTTTCCAAATTTAATTCCTGTTAAAGAAGTCGATCGCTTGTTAAGTTTGTACGCTCAAGAAATTGTACCGTCTCAAAATCTTTTTTTTAGACAAAACACTAATAAATATGAATCGAACCGAGTCAATGAATTTGGTTTTGTCGAGCAGTCTTTTTTAGACGTTCATGATTACAAAGAATATCCTGAGTTTAGCGAAACTGCTAAACAGATAGCTTGTAGCGATCGCCTCATGAAAGCATTATCTCAGTTGACAGATTTTAATTCTTTCAACTTAATGCAAACTATGATATTCGATGCCAATACGGAAACTTCTCCGCATCAAGATTGGTGGTATCTAGACAGCGTACCTAACGGTCATTTAATTGCGGCTTGGATCGCACTTGAAGATATTGACGAAAAAGCAGGTCGGTTTTACGTACTACCAAAGTCTATGAAAGAGCCTGACTTTCATAGCGATATTCCTAATTTATCTCATTCGGAGTGGCTGGCAAAAATAAAAAAATATACAGAACTCAATCAAGATGAGATTAAAGCCCCTGGCTTGAAGAAGGGAGATGTATTATTTTGGAACTCCAAATTAGTTCATGGAGCCTTACCAACAATAGATCCAAGTTTTTCTAGAAAATCTTTAACATGTCATTATCTACCATCTCAATATAAGTTTGGTAACTTATTTACAACAAAAGAATATCTCAAGTATCAGACTTATCAGGGAATAAAAATTTATAGAAACCAACCAGAATATTCTTTGACGAATAGCTGGAAATATAAAATTAAATTTTTAGTCTACGATCGCCCTATCTTACTGAAGTATATGCGAAAGCTTCAAAAAACATTTTCTAATTAGGTCGAGAATTAACGATCGAGAATTACAAGAGGTATTTCAATGACCGTTCATGTAAGTTTGCTAAATAGTAAACAGTTAAATTTACCCGATCTCAATTTTACGAAAAAGACAGAGGCGGCTTTCAATCGTGCTTTTCTTTGTGCTGCTCGCACGCTCGAGCAGTATATGGTACAGATTCAATTAGTTTTGCAAGCCGATCGCGATCGCGCGGACAAGCAATTTTATGCAGCAATTTGCGGGCTTTTTGCTAAGATGTGTCGCCATTATTTATCCTATGTTTGGTTGGAAATCGAGCATGACACCATAGGTAGTCAACTACTAATGGAGCAATTCTATGCAGCAGCAATTACTCTGACATACCTACTAGAAAAAGACGTAGATCGATCCTTGTTTTGGGAGTATGTGGCAGCATCGATCTTGCAGGCACACTCTTTAATACTAGAAGTAAAAATGCAGTTGCAACAGCCACCAACCCACAAAGATACGCTAAAGTTGTACGCACAATTGCAAAGATTCCTGGCAGACCATAAATCGCTCGCATATTTGCCAGCGGTTGACGAGCTAACATACTCCTGGGGATCTAGTTCAGCAAATACCACAGAGAAACGTGCTTCGCTACTTGGCTTGCAAGCTTTGAGTAACCCAGCACGTCAACTCATGCTGAAAGTAACGCCTGCTAGCTGGTTAGAACTGCAACTGTCACAGTCGCTAAATGCTAAAAGCCGTGAAATCTCTCCAACGCAAACCAGAACTGACTTCACATCTTTGCGCGATGCATCTCACCTGTGTTTACACGCCACTCACAGCCTGCTGGAAGTTTTTGTCAACCAATATATCAATCCCCACGAATGCAGACTACAACAGCAGCACATGAACGCTCTATACAGTTGGTTTTACACTGCTCATCAAGCATATCAAAGTCAAGATTGTAATTAAGTGAGTAGTGAGTAGTGAGTAGTGATTAGACAGAAATTAAAATCTAGCCACCAGTCACTAGCCACCAGTCACTAGCCACCAGCCACTCACCAATTACCAATTACCAATTACCAATTACTAATGAAGCAAAACAAACGCGCTTTGATTACTGGGATTACAGGTCAAGATGGCTCTTATCTCAGCGAGTTTTTACTCGAACGTGGTTATGAGGTACACGGCATTATTCGTCGCACTTCTACCTTCAACACCGACCGCATCGAGCATATCTACAAAGACCCGCACGAGGAAGAAACACGGCTATTTTTACACTATGGTGACTTAACGGATGGAACGACGCTGCGACGAATTTTAGAAGCCGTTCAACCGACAGAAATTTATAGCTTAGGTTCGCAATCCCACGTCCGCGTTAGCTTTGATTCACCAGAGTATACAGTAGATTCTGTAGGGATGGGAACGTTACGCCTACTAGAGGCGGTGCGCGATTACCAGCAGCGTACTGGAAATGAAGTGCGATTTTATCAAGCAGGATCGTCAGAGATGTTCGGCTTGGTGCAAGAAATTCCGCAAAAGGAAACTACACCCTTCTATCCTCGCAGTCCATATGCTTGTGCCAAGGTTTACGCTCACTGGCAAACGGTAAATTATCGTGAATCTTACGGATTGTTTGCCTGCAATGGCATTTTGTTTAATCATGAGAGTCCCCGCCGTGGTGAAACGTTTGTGACTCGCAAGATTACGCGCGCTGTCGCGAGGATTGTGGCAGGGCAGCAGAAAAAGCTCTATTTAGGTAATATCGATGCTAAGCGCGACTGGGGCTATGCCAGAGATTATGTCCGCGCTATGTGGTTAATGCTGCAACAAACTCAACCTGATGATTACGTTATTGCTACGGGCGAAACTCACTCAGTACGAGAGTTTTTAGCTCTGGCGTTTAACTACGTCAATTTAAATTGGCAAAAATATGTAGAATTTGACGATCGCTACCTACGTCCAGCAGAAGTAGAATTGCTCATTGGCGATGCGACTAAGGCAAGGCAGCAATTAGGGTGGACACCTTCAGTTACGTTTGAGCAGCTTGTAGCTTTAATGGTAGAGGCAGACTTGGCTGTGCTAGGGCAAAACTCACCCAACGGTGCAGGCGTAAAGATAATTCGCGATACTGCGATCGTTCGACCAATGTTAGGTAGTTTTCTGAGTTGATATACACTGCGTGTAAAAAAACCGTAGAATTTGAAACCAATGAATATACTCATTACTGGGAACGAAGGATACGTTAGCTCGTTGTTAGTACCGATGTTGGTACAACATGGCTACGAAGCGATTCAACTAGTTGCAGAAACCAACAAAGCTCATCTATTAGAGAAAGACGCAATACCTCATGTGAGAACGATCGCCAAAGATATTTTACAATTAACCGATCGCAACCTACGAGGGATTGAGACTGTAATTCACATACCAGAACGATTGCAGAAACAGTCCAACCAATCGCAGCTAATTCCTACTCATGAGTGTCACTACCGTACCTCAATTCATTTAGCAAAGACTGCAAAAGTAGCAGGCGTTCGCCGCTTTATCTATTTATCATCTTGCAGCGTTTACGGCTTTGACAGTGATGATTTTGTCACAGAAGAAACCCCAGTGAATCCCACAACAGAATACGCAATTTATCAGAGTGCGATCGAACGAGAGCTGCAAGCGATCGCTAATGATGATTTTTCTCCTACACTTTTGCGTAGTACCGCTTTATTTGGTGCATCGCCGCATATGCGTTATGATGTTATGCTCAACAACCTTGCAGGATTGGCATGGACGAGTAAGGAAATTAAATTAAGCAATAACGGCTCGTCTTGGTGTTCGCTAGTTCACGTTTTAGATATGTGTCAGGCAATTCTCTGCTCGCTCGAAACTTCACGCGATATCGTACACAATCAAGTTTTTAATGTTGGTGATACTAATCAAAACTATCAAGTCAAAGAAGTAGCTGAAATTGTAGCTGAAGTATTCAAAGACTGTAAGTTAAGTATCGACAGGACTAATTCGTACTCTAGCAAATATCGCGTTTCTTGCGAGAAAATAAACAAATTACTTCCTAAGTTTAAATGTAATTGGGATGCTCGACGTGGGGCAGAACAGTTGTTTAGCTTTCTCAGTTTAATCGAGCCACAGAAAAATAGTAGACAGCCGAAGTTATTTTGAGCTGCCTAGAATAAATCAGCCTTGCCTTAACACTTGCCTTAACGGGGGTAGACTTAAGATTTACAACTTCAAATGAACTATTGGTTAATGAAGTCAGAGCCTGGGGTTTATAGTATTGCAGATCTAAAGCGCGATCGCACGACGATTTGGGATGGGGTACGCAACTATCAGGCTCGTAATTATTTGCGCCAAATGCAAGTAGAAGATTTAGCCTTTTTCTATCACTCCAACGCTACACCCCCTGGAATTGTGGGTTTGATGCGAGTCGTCGTGTCTGGAGTTATCGATCCATCACAGTTTAACTCCACAAGTCCCTACTACGACCCAAAATCAGAACCTCAATCTCCACGTTGGCATACAGTTCAAGTGGAATTTGTCAAGACTTTTCCTCTCATTTCCCTCACTACACTCAAGCAAGAATTTAGTTCAGAGGAACTAGGCGTAGTTAGACAAGGCAATCGGTTATCAGTGATGCCAGTATCCGATGCGATCGCGCAGAGAATCTTAGCATTCGGTCATTCATTGGGGAGTGGGGAGTGGGGAGTGGGGAGTGACAACTGATAACTAACAACTGATAACTGACAACTGATAACTAACAACCGCTCGTTTCCAAAATTAGTAAACTTATATAAAATAATATGAAGTATTAATAAAAGTAGCGGTATCGGGGGTTGACTCGCTTATGGCTGAAGCATCAGATCGGCAACGGCAGATTATGGAGCATCTGGCTCGCAGTACGGGAGATTTTATCAAACCGTCGCTCAACTCAGAAGACCGCAAGAAGCGGATTCTGGATCATATTCGGCTGACTAGAGGGTGAGATTTAATTTGAGGGAGAACACCAAGGCGCGATCGCTTCTATTCTTGCCTTTTGCATTAATCTTTCGAGATCTGCGGTGCTACATCTATAGGTGCTTGTCAGTAGTTGTTGAGCCTGAGATTTAGCAGCTTCAGCAGACACGCCGAAGGTGACAATTTCCTCATCCTCGTTACCAGTGATACTTTCAATTAAAATTACACAACTGTACTGCGGTTCATTTGGTCTGATTTCCTGTACCATTGCCCGATTCTCTAAATCAACGTGCGATCGCAGCCTGACTAATATCCAGCCGCTTTATCTACAATATTACGCAAAGGCTTCCCAGCTCGGTAGAGTGCCAAATTTTCTAGAAATAACTCTACTACTCGTTGCTGCATCTGTTTAGAGATGCCGCTACAATGGGGCGTGATGAAAAGATTGGGGAGCGATCGCAACTGACTATCTGATGGTAGTGGTTCTATAGCAAAAGCATCTAATGCTGCTCCTGCAATCCAGCCTTTTTGGAGAGCATGAATTAAAGCATTCTCATCAATAATTTCGCCACGGGCAATATTAATTAAATAAGTACTTGCCTGCATGGATTGCAAGACTTTTGCATCAATTAGATGTTTAGTTTGAGCCGTTAAAGGGGTGGCGAGGATAACATAATCTACCTCTGGTAAAAGTTTACGCCATTCTCGATCGCCAACTACTAAATCGAAACCAGAAAGCGATCGCGGATGCAAACAACTCCCCCAGACGCGCATTCCAAAAGCTTTAGCGCGGGTAGCAATTGCCTGCCCGATTCCCCCAGCACCAATGATTAATACAGTTGCGCTCATTAATTCTTGCAATCCTAAAGCTTCCACTTCTGGATATGACAACCAATGATTTTGCTGTTGGGCGAGTTTAAATTTGGATAAGCATTTGGCGCGATCGAGCATGTATGCTAAGACAAATTCAGCAATGGGAATTGCATGAACTCTAGCACTATTCGTCACGATTAAATCGCGAGATAATAAAGCTGGTGTTAGTAAATGGTCGATGCCCGCACTTTCAGTATGCAGCCAGCGTAAATTAGGCAACTGTGCTAATACGCGCTCGAAATAAGCATTGTAAGACCATTCGTGAAAATACACTTCAGCATCGCTAGCATTGGAATCTAAATTACCTTGAAGATCGAGACGAACACTTCGATCTTCATTAGACAAATGAGGTTCAATTTGTGCTGCTAAATTGCTAGGTAAAACAACTTTCATAAAATTTTCTCGTGGGGATAGACGGGTTTGTCAAGATAGTTTGCTACGAAAAGAGATTTGGATGAACCCGCCCCTACGATTCCCAAATTGCCAATTATCCTTTCACGCCGCTACCTGCTGCTGTGGGTACGATGTAACGTTGCACGAACAGAAATAAAATTAAAATAGGCGCGATCGAAATGACAGAACCAGCAGCAATTAATCGCCAATCTAGAGAGAAAGTTCCTGCTAGCATTGCCACACCTAAAGGTAAAGTATAAAGTTCGGGGCGATCGATTACAATTAGAGGCCAAAGAAAATCACTCCAAGCACCGATGAAAACAAAAATTGCCAATGTCACGAGGGCGGGGCGAATGGCAGGTAGCATGACGTGCCACCAAATACCTAATTCCGAACAACCATCAATTCGGGCTGCTTCTTCTAATTCTTTGGGAACGCCTTGAAAAGCTTGTCTTAATAAGAAGATACCAAAAGCTGAGGCGATCGCTGGAAAAATAATTCCCAAATACGTATTTTTCATCCCTAACTGTACTGTCAAAATGTACAAGGGAATCATCACAATTTGAAATGGAATCATGATTGTAGTGACAATTGCCGTAAAAATAACTTCTCTGCCACGAAATTCTAAACGGGCGAGGGGATAAGCTGCTAAAGCACAAAATAATAAGTTCAACCCTACCGTCAGCAATGCCACTAGCGTACTGTTAAATAAATACCTGCCAAAAGGATTTGTCTGCCAAACGCGGACGAAGTTATTAAATGTCGGCTGGCTGGGTAAAAATTGGGGTGGAAACTGAAAAATATTTTCTGTTGGCGATTTGAGTGACGTACTCAACAGCCACAGCAGAGGAAACAGCATTAAAATTGCGATCGCGCTTAATAAGCCATATGTCCAGACTGTTTGCCAAGTTCGATTCTGTATTTGTTTACCCTGCATACGTCCCTCGTCGCGATCGAATCATCTAATCAATAGAAAAGCAAATTTCTTTCAAACTGAAAACAAATTAATAATAAATTAACTTATTTATTCAAAAAAATTTAGATTTCATTTGGTGAAAGTACTTGCTTTATTTGAATTTTTATCTTACTATGTTAATAGTATTTTTTTAACTAAATGCTTGTTTAAAGCAAGTTAGTTGAGGTGCGCGGTACAATTGTACCGCGCATTGCTTTATCGATATACTCTAACGTTGCTGCGATCGCCATATTTTAACTTTTAACTGTGCAGGGGCAAGTTTGTTAAACTGTTAAAAAACGTTAGATTGCAGTAAATGTTTTTGGCGAACTCACTCCTACAAATTTTTGACTTTTAACTTTTGACTTCCTTAGCAGCCGGATATTGTTGCAATACTTGCTTTAAGTATTGCCCAGTATAAGACTGAGGATTTTTTACTACTATTTCTGGGGTTCCAGCAGCGATAATTTTTCCACCTTTGTCTCCTCCTTCTGGTCCTAAATCTATTACCCAATCGCTACAACGAATTACGTCTAAGTTGTGTTCGATGACGATTATAGAATTACCTTTATCTACTAATCTTTGCAGGACATCGAGTAATTTGTGGACATCGTAAAATGATAAGCCTGTAGTCGGTTCGTCAATTAAATATAAAGTTTTTCCGGTGGCACGACGCGATAATTCTGAAGCAAGTTTGACTCGCTGCGCCTCTCCTCCCGATAATGTGGTTGCAGGTTGCCCCAAATGCATGTATCCCAAACCAACATCAACTAAAGTTTGCAATTTATTAAATGCTTTGGGAATGTTTTGAAAAAATTCTACCCCTTCCTCGACAGTCATATTTAAAACATCAGAAATCGATTTACCTTTATACTTTACCTGTAGCGTTTCGCGGTTATATCTCGCCCCTTTACAGATTTCGCATTGCACGTAAACATCGGGGAGAAAATTCATTTCAATTACGTTTACACCCTGTCCGCCACAAGCTTCGCAGCGTCCTCCTTTGACGTTAAAAGAGAATTGCCCTGGTTTATAACCTCTAGCTTTTGCCTCAATAGTTTGCGAAAATACTTCTCGAATCGCATCAAAAACTCCCGTATAAGTAGCAGGGTTAGAACGGGGAGTGCGTCCGATGGGGGATTGGTCAATGACAATCGCTTTATCAACTGCATTTAAGCCTTGCATTTCCTGCAAATCTTTAGGAAAAGGGACTTTGCGCGTCAGATGGTGTTGTAAAGCAGGATAGAGTAATTCGTTAATTAAGGTAGATTTTCCCGAACCAGATACCCCCGTGATGGAGACGAGTTTCCCTAGAGGAATTTCGACATCAATATTTTTCAGGTTGTTGCGGTAGGCATTTTTGAGAATTAATTCTCGTCCGTTTCCCTCCCTGCGGTGGGCGGGAGTTTGGATAACTCGTCTTCCTGATAAATACGCCCCAGTTAAAGATTCTGGTGCAGTTAGTAAAGCCTGTAAATTTCCTTGGGCGACAATATTTCCCCCGTGGACTCCCGCCCCTACACCAATATCTACCAAATAATCGGCGGCGCGGATGGTTTCTTCATCGTGTTCGACGACAATTAATGTATTGCCTAAGTCTCGCAGTCGCGTTAAAGTTTGCAGCAAACGTCCGTTGTCTCGTTGGTGCAAGCCGATGCTGGGTTCGTCAAGGACGTAGAGTACTCCTGTCAACCCCGAACCGATTTGGGTAGCGAGACGGATGCGTTGGGCTTCTCCGCCCGAAAGCGTCATAGCGGGACGGTCTAAGGTGAGGTAATCTAAACCGACATCGAGCAGAAATTGCAATCTGGCTTTGATTTCGCGCAACACCAAATCGGCAATTTGCATTTGGCGATCGCTCAATACAATATTACTAATTCTGTGATGGCTTTCTCGAATGGAAACGCTGGTAAGATCGAGGATGCGATATTGACCCAACCGCACGGCTAAAGCTTCTGGTTTCAGCCGCTTACCAGCACAGACGGGACAAGGCTGTTGCACGACATACTGTTCCAGCTTTTGTTTAATTAATTCAGAACTGGCTTCGTCAAACTGGCGCTGAAGAATGGGAATAACGCCAGCGTAACGCCGATAATCTTTACGTTCTTCGATCCAAACAGGTTGGTCAGTACCGTATAAAACAATTTGCTGCTGTTCTGAAGTGAGTTGATTCCAACGAGTTTGAATTTCAAATCCAAAAGCTTTACCTAAACTGTAGAGTAAAGAAAGGTAGTAGGAGTTATCCTTTTCCGACCAAGGGGCGATCGCGGCGTAGACTGGTTGACTCGGATCGGGTACGACTAATTCAGAGGAGAAAGTTTGCATACTCCCCAAACCGTGACAGTGGGGACAAGCCCCATAGGGAGAATTAAAGGAAAATAGACGCGGCGATAACTCTTCCATTACCCCGCCGTGTTCGGGACAGGCAAAGTTTTCGGAAAATAATAATTCTTTTTCCCTACTCCTATTCTCTTCTACTTGATAAGAAGTCGTGTCTTCTGCTACTTTTGCTTGTAATGTAGGGTGAATTAAGATTTTAGCGCCTTCCTGTGCGGAAGCACGGCTGTGCGTTCCTAATGTCTCTCCACCATCTAGTAAATCAATTACAGCAATTCCTTCCGAACGACGCAAACAGGTAGTGAGAGAATCAGTCAATCTCTCTTCCATCCCTGGCTTTTTAATCAAGCGATCGATCACGACTTCAATATTGTGCGCTTGATTTTTATCCAATTCAATCGAATCGCTGAGTTCCCGCACTTCGCCATTAATGCGGACGCGGACGAAGCCTTCAGAAGCCAAACTTGAAAGTAGTTTTTTATGCGTGCCTTTTTTGCCCCGAACTACAGGTGCTAAAATTTGAAATTTGGTGCGGTCTGGTAATTCCATAATGCGATCGGTCATTTCGTCGATTGTTTGCGGCGCAATCGAGCGATCGCAGATCGGGCAATGGGGCTTACCCGCACGTCCGTATAATAGACGCAGGTAGTCGTAAATTTCCGTTACCGTCCCTACTGTAGAACGCGGGTTATGGGAAGTTGATTTTTGATCGATGGAAATCGCCGGACTCAAGCCTTCAATTGCTTCCACATCTGGCTTATCGACTTGTCCTAGAAATTGTCGCGCATAGGCGCTGAGAGATTCTACGTAGCGCCGCTGTCCTTCAGCGAAAATGGTATCGAAGGCGAGGGAAGACTTACCAGAACCGGAAACTCCCGTAAAGACGATGAGGCGATCGCGTGGTAGTTCCAGGCTGATATTTTTTAAATTATGCTGTCTCGCGCCGCGAATGCGGATGGTATTTTGGCTGTTGGGGTTGGAATTATGTGTATGATGCCCGTTTGCGGATTCAGTGAGTTCAATCTTGGCATCGGGACGGTAATTCATGAGGGCAAGGCGAAAGAGTCCGTTGATGATTTTAACGATTTTCCGGCTACTTTTGCTATTTAGGGAGTCGGGCTGAAGAGATCTGAGGAAGTAAACATACTTACGACGTAAAACTTCTGGATGCAAGTCGCATAAATCTTGATTCCGAAATAATTCTCTGTTTTGGAAAAGATAAATATTTCTCTAGAAGTATGGACGAAAAGCTGAAATCGAATTGCAGGTATTAAAAGATACTAAATACCTCGATCGAAAACGAAACGGTGACAAACTGTATTTTTGCTGTGAAAAAATAAATACTTTACTTTATCTTTAAAATTAGAGGGATAACGTCAAGCTTTTATATGCTTGCAGGAAAAGAAACTGGGAATTCGTGTAGAGACATGGTGGCGACGCATCTACAGGACATCAGGGGAGGAAGTCACCTATGGCTAGAGTAGCATTGCTGATTGGGGTGAGTGATTATGGACCTGGTTTTAACTGGCTACCTGGAGTCGGCAAAGATCTAATAGCAATGCAGCGGGTGCTAGAGCATCCAGATCTAGGTGGCTTTACACAAGTAGAGATCCTGAAAAACCCCGATCCGCTGGCGATGCAAGTAGCGATCGCTACTTTATTTCACCCCCAAACGCGCCAACCGGACGATCTGTTGCTGCTATATTATTCCGGTCACTGCGTTCGCGATCGCCGCAACATATTTTACTTTCCCACCCGCCTGAGTTGTAAAAATCCGAAAGGAGAACTTGTCTCGCCAACCGCAGTCCCAGCTCATCTGGTCAAAAATATCATGAATGACTGTCCGGCAAGACAACAGGTTGTCATTCTCGATTGTTGCACTGACAATTCTACTCCTTTAGATGGATTGACACAAAACTATTTAACTGGAGATTTACAACAGCAGTTAGGCGGAGTCGGTAGGGTTGTCTTGACGGCTGGAACTACAGCCACAAAGTCCTTTCATAAAGGATTTGACCTATCGACGTATACTCATTACTTAGTAGAAGGAATTGAAACTGGTGCGGCAGATTTAGACCGCGATCGCATGATTTCTGTTGAGGAGATTCATCGCTATATCAGCATGAAACTAATAGGAACTGCCAATAATCCAGAGCCAACTCTACATACATTGGAAGACCCGCAGCAGATTTATCTAGCTAAGGCGGCAATTAAAAGAACGGCGCTTTGGTGGTTGGAAAATGCAACACAGAATACAGCAATTGCAGCTAATAGTAAAGGTGCAGATTGGGAAACAGACCGTCAGAGTACGGTAGCAGTTTTAAATAACGAGGTACAGGAAACAGTAGTAGCAGATTATAACATTCAACGACAGAAAAAACCTTGGTTGGGAGTATTTTCAATTGCAGCTTTAGCCGTATTAGGAATAGCTTATGGTGCAACTCGCTGGCAGGACTTGCGCCAGTTACCCATGAGCGAAACGATCGCCGCAGACACGACATACAGCCATCAAATACCAACCGTACTCGAACATGTAAATACAGTTTGGTCGCTGGCTTTTAGTCCAGATGGTCAAATTCTTGCTAGCGGTGGTAACGATCGCGCGATTAAGTTGTGGGATTTGAAAACTGGAGAATTAATGCGGGCAATTTCTGACGCTCATGCAGGCGCGATTTGGTCTGTAGCAATCGATCCTGGTGGCGATAAAGTAATCAGTAGTAGCAGCGATCGCACGATTAAAGTATGGGATTTAAGCACCGGACGACCAATTCGTACCTTACGAGGACATACAGATACAGTTCGGGTTGTAGCTGTGAGTCCTGATGACAAACATATTGTCAGTGGCAGTAGCGATCGCACGATCAAAGTTTGGGATTTAAGCACGGGAGTCTTACTGCGAACCCTGAAGGGACATACAGATACAGTTCGGGCGTTGGCAATTAGTCCCAATGGCTACACAATTGTTAGCGGTGGTGCAGACAATGTGGTGAGAGTTTGGAATTTAAATACAGGGCAATTACTCAGTACGCTTCAGGGACATACTAGCAGAATCATCGCGATCGCTATGAGTCCCGATGGTAACACAATTGCTAGCGGAGGAAATGACAACACAATTAGACTGTGGAATCTACAGACAGGAGATTTATTACATACTTTAACAGGGCATTCAGATCATATTAATTCTCTTGCCTTTAGATCGGATGGAGAGGTACTAATTAGCGGTGCAGAAGACCATTTAATTAAATTGTGGAACCCGCGATCGGGCAAGTTACTAAATACTTTAACTAACCATGACGCAGATGTTTATGCTATAGCCGTGAGTCCTGACGGTAAAACCCTTGCTAGTGCTGATAAAGGCGGGGAAATTAAACTGGGACAGTAGAGAGTGAGTCGATTCGTAGTGAGTAGTGAAAATACAGATAGCTCAGCTCATAACTAATGACAACTGACGAATGACAAATGACCAACTTGCGATCGCAATTCCTCCAACATTTAAAGTTAGATAAGAGCAATTTTTCCACTTGTCCAACTGGTAAAGTTTCAATAGGAGTGTAATCTGATTCCACCAAGGTTAATTGCTCTATTGGAATCGGCTTGAGATTGGCAACTGGATCTAAAAGTTTAGGTTTGTTCGCTAACTAAAACCTTAAAATCTCGCGATCGTAGTTAATTGGTGTAGGTTCAATTTCCCAAACTAAACCTTCGCCTGGGGCGAGGGAGACTTCGACAAATAAACATTCTACAGCTTGGCTAGCCGTGTCTTCGTTCCCTTCAAATGCTTGCAAGTCTTCAGTTAATAAGCGTAGCGTAAATCCTGCTGGAATGCGATCGCCTGTAGCGTGACGTAACTCAAATCGCCATACTCCTCCAGTGCGAGGCATGACTCGTAATTCATATTGCTGCTGGGCAATAATCATGTGGCGAGACAGCAAAACTTCGGGAAAGAATTGTGTCGTTCCTCTGGCTGCTGCCATCGCTGGTTGCCAAGTGCTTTGTCCCCAACCCATTTGTCTTGCTGCTTCAGAGACTCCGGTTTGCAGCCATTCTAAAACCGACCACTGTTCGTCATGCCCCAAACGGTGATGGTAAAGTTTTTGTCGCCAACCGCCATGAGAAATTAACGTTCCCCATAATTGAAACGGTACTGCCAAACGGGGGCTAATCGCTTCTGGGTTTCCCAAACGGGGAATTAAATTTTCTACCTGTGCTAGAGAAATAGCAGGTAAAGCTGGAACCGTCCTGCGCGTGGTTTCGGCAATACCCAATTGCCTTCCTACCCACAACACGCTCAAATTTTGAATGACGTGGGCTTCATCTAAACAATAACTGCGGTCTTGGGGGTCGTAACTACCGTTTTGTTTGAGTTGTTCGTGAGTGGCATAACCCCAAATTCTGATGGATTCGAGATCGGGGTCTACTTGTACGCCAAAGTAATAATCGGCAACCCAGTCAGGAATATCTACCCACTCTTGAGGCACGCGCAGTTCGCTTAAGTCGATTGTCTCTGTAGGAATTAAAACTAACCGCACGTTGTCCCAAGCTACGCCCGTCCCATTGATAAATTCCCAGATGCTAGGCAAAGCGGTGAAACTCGGTACAGCCAGAGCTTTTCCAGCGTGTTCTTCCCGCAACCAGGGTAAGATAGTCTGGAGGCAAACTTGATTGAGATAAGCATTCCAACGACTGCTGGGATGAGAACAAGCTTGGCTGCGCTGCCATGCCTGCGATCGCACCAAATCAGACACTTCCAGCCACACTTGTGTCGGATCGGTCAAAGTTAGCGAGCTAGGATCGAAGGTCATGAGGTAGACTCCATGAGCGAGGAGGGACGGCGGTAGTGTACCTGCAACCATTCCTCTAAAACTGTGTTGATATTATTGAGTACCTCTGATGTCAGAGTTATATGCAATGTCTCTTGACTCCATTTTGCCAAAGCTAGTAATATATTTTCTCTCGCTCTGGTGAGGCGGCGAGAAACTGTATATTGCTTGGTGTCGATCGTTTTGGCAATTTGCTGTTGAGTCAGTCCCTGTCCGTAATATAATTGCATAATTGTCTGCGCTTGCGAGTCCAATTTGGCGATCGCTGCTGCTAAAACTGCTTGCATCTGAGTTTGTCGCGATTGCTGTTTTGTCTGTTCTTCCGCCGCAATCATTTCATTCAGGTAGTTATCTTGTTCAAAACCACCCAAATCGTCAAGAAATTCTCCTGATTCTTGCCCTGGTTTCGGGGCATTAATCGAGACAAATGAGGGATAAAGGTAAGATCGTGCGGCTTTGGCACAAGCAGTCAGCCATTTTTCGATCGCTTGGGCGTTAGATTCTGTCCCTGCTGGGTGCAGTTGGGTAATGCGTTCTTGATTGTAAAGTTTGGCGATCGCTTCCCAAGTCTCAGATTCTGGTTTGGGTAGCTGGCGAGTTCCCGTTGGGTGAGTCGGGACGTAAAGCGTTTTGAAGCAGTTCCAGGCAAGCACGTAACGATTGATAATTTCTACACCAAGTCCGGCATTTTGTAAAGACTCTACTAGCCTTTTCTGACTCAAACGACGTAACAGCGACCAATTCGTTGAAATATCAACTTCTTGCTGTTGGCGTAGTAGATCTTTCAGGACGCTGCTAAAAATGGCACTGGCATAGTTTTTAAAACCGTAACCCAATTGGGGGTTAAAGCCTTTTAATACCTTATCAAGACGGGCGATCGCCATTTGAAAGCAATCGGACAGCGTGTATTGAGATGACGTAAAGCTGGCACTCGTCTTATGTGCCGTCCAGTAGCACACCTCCTGTAAATAAGCACTCAAGTGTGCCTTGGCAAGACTCTCAGGTTGAGTTTGCCACAACTTATACCAGTAAAGTACCCAATAGCTTTCCGCCGCTTCCATTTGCGGAGATTGTGCCAGTCTAGCTTGCATACTCCGCCGCAAGTGCGGATCGCTGACCCAAGCGCGGAAGCGATCTGCGTCAAATTGCAGAAAAGTCGAAAAGATTTCGGTAATGCCTTGACGAGGACGCATGAATCATTCGCTCACGTTAGTTGCATAACACAGCCGAGGTAAACCTATCAAATAAATGAAGGTAATTAACCACCTATATAAATGAAACCCATCAGTTCAACCTTATTTCAGTATTACAAAAGGAGAGATCCCTATGTTCGCACCAATCGTACTTAAAAGTAATATCCGCCAATGGTTAGAAAGTCTAGAAGTCCGCAATCCTAAATTTGCCCATCTCTTTTGTCAGCTAATCCCCGCACAGTGTCCTTTTGAACGGACTGTAAAATTCTTCGGACGTACAGTTTTATATATTCCACCTCTATGTAAATTAAATCCCTTCTACGAACAGATCGTTTACCTCCGCTTCAAATGCTTGTGCTTCTTGGCAGACGAGTGTGGTGAAGATGTTACGGTTTATTGTTAGATTGCGGAAGTCAGGAGTCGGGAGTGGAGAACTAGCTGACGAATGACAAATAACAAATGACAAATGACACAGATTGGGTTATGGATGCGAAAGATGATTGCTAGCACTGTCCCAGGACTATTGTGGATGCATCCGGTGCTGGCGCAGGACAATCATGCCCTACAGAAGAGTGGCATTAGATAATCTTTTAGAACAAGGATGCGATCGCCTGCACGACTACCTAAAATCTCATCCAAACATACTGCCAAGCGATCGCACTATTTGTAGTTGGAAATTATTAGTTAGAATTTGTAGATAGAGAAGCCCATCTCACCTATCATCGTTTACTTGGCACAGTCGGAAAATCCTGAAACGCATCTTGAGTAGTATCTGTTGAAATATCTTTTGGTTCCTCTTTAACAGTACACGGCACAATTTGCTCGAAGCCATGCGGTGGATCTGTCTCTTGGCGAAATTGATTTTCCAAAGCTGCGATCGCCTGATTTCGGACAGTCATAATCGTATTTTGTGCTTGCGGGGGGAGACTATCACTAGGTATTTCTGCCTCTATACCAAGATCGGCAGCCAGTTTGCACACTTTATAAAACCGCCTTAAGCTCATATCCTTTACAGCTGTCAATTCTCCTTTTTTCACATCTGTACGCTGTCCTGCATCCAAAACAACCGCAACCTCACCTCTAGAAGTAGCAACAGTTACGGGTACTTGGGGATTTTCAGTCAAAACTCCAATCGATGTAGTCTGTTTGTCAGAGTTGTGCTGCACCCACACAGTCGTTCCCTGCGCTGTCACCACGGCTTCTGGTGTCACTACAGTACCTCTTTCATCCCCTGATGGAAACATAAACAAGCCAGTGCCATTACGTAACTGAAAACTACGGCTACCAGGCACAAAGCGAAAAATGGCATTCCCCCCCAACCGCACTAGCGAACCTTCATTGAATACCAGGTCGGCTCTAGCGCGGGTAGCGGTTTTGACTGCATCCAAAGGTTCTACCACATCTGCAACTTGTGCCGATCGCGGTGGCTGATTTTTCAGCAATAGTTGAACTCGATTCACCAGTTTGTAAATTTCTGCTTGAGTTAACAAATCTGACTGCGCGATCGCGCTTATGCTGCCAAGCATGGCTGCAACAGTGTTAGCAATAAATCCTAGTGAGAGCGAGCGTTGCCACCATTTCATCAAATCAACTTCTCCTCAACTCGACTATAGCAATCCTGTTTGAGTTGTAAAACATGCCGTCTTGATTGTCATTAGTCATTCGTCATTGATGATAGCTACAACACAAAATCTTATTGTTTTCAGGAACTTATACCACGGCATTCGGGTCTTGTACTGACAATCGATAATAGACTCCTGTACGAGTGGGTTTGACCGAGGAATTGTTTGTTCTGGTACAGGTATCCTGAAAAAACCGCACGGAGAGTTTGACGCGACATACTTCAACGAGGGAAACCCTTGGACGTAACTGTTCTCCCCTACAACAACTGACAACTGATAACTGACCCAACTGCAAGGAAGTAACTACTATGACAAGTACTCACATCCTCTCAACTGGCTTAAGCGGTTTAATTGTAGCTGCTAGTTTTGGATTGTTCTGTCTGCCTGCCAAAGCCGATAAGATTATTCAAATTAACACGCAAACCACCGGACAGGATGGCTATAGCAACACTTCTGTACAGCAGACTTCTCAGACAGCCGAAATTGACAAACAGAAAATTAGAACTAAACTCGATCGCGCCGACGATTACGACTACTTAGGTAATTCGTCCGAGTCTTCTCGACAAGATAACCTCCGTAGGGACGGTAAGAAAAATACCTCTAGCGATCGCCGCATCACCAACCCTCGTTAAGAACTCACTCAGAAAGTTTTCTCAGTATCGAACGATTGCGTCGAGTAGCTACCTGTTCTGCGATCGCACCTCTTTCTCTCTCCTTGCTCTCGAAAAAATTTTGCTTTCTTTCCGAAATAAGGTGGATGTTTTTTGATTAACTGTAATAGTGGTGCAACAAGTAACCAAATACACTTGTTCATCTGCGGAACAAATTTCTGAAAACTTGCGACATGAAGGGCATCGACCTTCCACCCGCGATCACTAAGTGCAAAGGAAGTAACAAAAATGACAACTAAAAATCTCAAAGCCAATCTCAACACCGGACTCAAAACAGGTTTAATCGGATTAGTCACTGCTGCTGGCTTGGGTCTAATTATGCTACCTGCTAAAGCCGATGAGATTAATCAAGGTAACATGCAAACCACCGGACAGGATGGTTATAGCAACACTTCCGTACAACAAAATACCCAAACAGGCGAAATTAAGGAAACTGAAACTAGATTTGGTCGTCCAGATCGTAGAGAACGCGATCGCAACTCCATCAATCAAGGTAACGACCAACTGACCGACCAATACGGCGACAATAACACTTCTGTCAACCAAAACACTCAAGATGCTAAGATTCGTCGCGATCGTACTGTAATTCGCGATCGCTAGACCCTCAGCTTTCTATTCTGTCACGGGTTGGGCGACGCTCCTCACACCGATAATGCGAGCGGATTGGACGACCCTCAACTACAGAACCCAATCTCAGAGCCAATCTCAGGCGAAGGAAGTCACTGACATGGTACATACCACTTCAACTAAAACTGAAGTGATGAGGATTTTCTCAACTGGTTTGCTCGGTCTTGTCGCTGCTACCAGTATTGGATTCATCACTCCTTCCGTGCGTGCCGATGTCACCAGCCGTAGCAGTTCCTCTAACAGCGCCACCGCCAGCGATGGTAGCAGCGTCAACCAAACGACTCGGCAAACAAACATCATACGTAGCGACGGTACGGGAAATCATACTTCAACTCAAGATTCTCGCGTGAGTGGCTCTGCCAGCGGTGAAAACAACCGCATCGACCAACAAATCAACCAATACAGCGATCGAGATCGTCGTGGTGACAGTACGAACAGTGTCACCAGGCAAAACGCTCAAAGCGATGCTGTAACGAACGGAGCCGACAACCGTATCCAGCACCAGATCGACCAATTCATTCGACGACGATAAGAATTTGTTGTAGAGACGTGACATGTCACGTCTCTACTCCCCAAAAACAAACAACTAAGTGCAAAAAGAAGGAAAAACTATGACAACCATCAAATCTACAGTTAAAGCTGGTCTAGTTGGTATTATTGCTGCTGCTGGCTTTGGATTACTTGCTCTCCCTGCAAAAGCAGACGAGATTAACCAAGATTCAGTTCAAACTACCATACAAGAAGGCGTTGGCAACACCTCTGTCCAACAGTCCACTCAGAATGCTGAAATTGATAAATCCGAAAGAAGATTCGGACGACGCGGCGATGCAGGTCGTTCTAGCAGAGATGTTATCAATCAAACCTCCGACCAGTTGACCGATCAATTTGGCAACGGTAACACCTCTGTTAACCAAAACACTCAAGATGCTCGGATTCGCCGCGATCGCGATGTGTTTAATCGTCGTTAAGTGCGCTTCGCGCAGGGTGTAGGGTGTGGGGTGTGGGGTGTAGGAATTAATTGCGAATGTTATCCTTTTTTCTTTCCCTAGCCCCTGCGCCTTTGCCCCTAGCCCCTTTTACTAGTGCAGGTATCTGCTCATGATTAACAAAAAATCGATTTCCGTCCTAATTGCATCTATTTTTCTCATGCTGCCAATGGAAATGGCAAAAGCGGGCAATGTAGAGATCCGCTCGAGCAATGGAGGATCGACGGTCGTTCGGGGTGATGACATCCGCGCTACCAATGGCAACTCTCAGGTGACAATCCAACGCAATCGCCCAGTTGTGAGAAGTAGCGATCGCTGGCGACGGATCTATAATTCTCGTACCAGACGCAGCCCGTGGAGTGTTAGCCCCCAAGTCCGGCGGACGCAAACTAGTTGTAAAAGCGGTACTACCTACAGTCACCAAAGTTCTAGCACGACAACTTCTAATGGTGGAGTCAGCCGCACTCAAACTTCTTCTACCACAACGTGCAGATAGCTGAGAACTAATTTGGGTTCGTCAATTGGATTCGTCAATAGGAGCTAAAAGTGCGATTCAACTTTCGGTTACTCAGCTTGCTTAGCATCACCATTGCTTTATCTGTAGCTGCTTGCGCGATCGAGAAACCTGGCGCGATTGACAGTTCTCAAGTTCTCAGCACTCAAAGCGACTGCAACAAAGGTAATTACAGCCACCAGCGATCGCAAACCACTGTTTCTTCTGGTGGCGTTTCTCGCACCTACAGTTCTACATCAACAACGTGTGAATAAAACGACAGAGCGAAATTTCTGCAAATCTAGGAGGAAAAAGTGAGATTTATGCAAGTTAAATATTTGTCCCTTGGTTTATTTTCCCTTTCTACTGTTGTAGCTTTAGGTACAACAACAATTAAACCCGCCCAAGCAGTTTGTACTGCTACTGATGTTAACGTGCAAGTGGGTATTTCCAGAGAGCCAGCCGAGCAAAATAATCAAGCTAGTGCAGAGTTTGATGACGATTGCTACAACAACAATAGTACCCATACATCTACTCAAGTCGGTCAAGGCGATCGCGTTAGACAAAATCGCCGTAGCGAACATCGTCTTGGTGGTAGTAATGGCAATAACAAATTGCGTGAAATGGGCGTAGATACTCCAAAAATTTTCACTCCCGTCGATGTCAGAGTGAACGTACCTACTCCTGAAGGAGCTTTAGAGGGGCGCTAAGTCAGTTGTCAGTTGTCAGTTGTCAGCGATCGGCGACCAGTTAATTCTGATTCACGATTTCTTCTCTTACTACTACTCACTACACGCCACTCACTGACCAAATAATTTTGATAACCGATCGCTGTTACATCTGTTACAAAGAATATTTCAATTTTCTTGAAGTTAATAACACAAACACCCCGTCCCTTTTGTAAGCTAAGCTTATACGAAAGGGCTTTTTCAGTTATCGGTAAAAGCGTGACTAGTGACTTGTGACTCGTGGCTAGACCAAACAAGAATCTAGCCACCAGCGACTAGCTACTAGCCACTTACTACTTGCTAAAAAGATGTTAATTAGACTCGCGATCGCCGTCTCAGGACTAACCTCTCAATTTAATTATTATCAAAACAACTTGCCTTTACTATCCAATAGTCAGCTCATTAAACCTATGAATTACTCAAGAAGTTTCTCTTATTCTCATACTGTTGCAAGTAATTATACTAGTAATTATGCAAGCAACTCTACAATTAATAGCAGTCAATCGTCGCAGCAACAAACAACAGGGATTAACTTGAATGCAACCGCACTGCGATCGCCCCATGTTTTGACAATTCAAGCCGCAGCAAATACCCGTCTAACCGGAAAAGTTATGGTAGACGGGGTAGAGGTGAGAAAACTGCAAGCTGGTCAAACAACCTTCAACTTAGTACCTTATTTAACTAAAGGAAACAACAAAGTTGAAATCGTTGGCGAGTACCGACCAGTTGCCTCTAAAGTGGCGATTAAATTCTCTGGTCCTCAGACGCAAGTATCCCAGCAAGTAGGTGGGAATGGTAAGTTGAAACAAACGCTCATTATTACCGTTCGTTAAGCTTTTTCTGAATCTCCTTAATTCTTTGTGAATAATTAATTATAGGGTGGGTATTGCCGACCCTATTTTAGCTTTGGTCTTGCATAACCATTCTCATTCGCTCGTAATTAATCATAAGAGTAGATAGGATGATTTCATATACAAACCCTCCATTCTTTCTTAAGAAAGGATTTATATGGCTGACGGTAACAATAATAACGCTAATTTTTTAAAAATTGTTTACACAAAAGTTACAACCAACGGTCAAACCGAGTTAGTTCCGCTCAAACTCTACTCTGAAGTGCCGATTGAAGAAATTGCCTTGCCTGAAGTTTCAACTCAAACCGCAAATACGGCAACGGGAATGTTAATTGCTAATCGCTATTTGCTAAATCGAGTTTTGGGACAAGGAGGGTTTGGACGAACGTACCTAGCCTACGACCAGCATTGCTTTAATAAGTTTTGTGTTCTAAAAGAATTTTTGCCGGATTCAATTGCAACAAGTTGTTTGCAGAAATCTCGCGATTTATTTGAGCGAGAAGCAAGGATATTATATCAGATTTCTCACTACCAAATTCCTAAATTTTTAGCGTGTTTTGAAGATAACAAGCGATTGTTTTTAGTCCAAGAATACGTAGACGGGAAAAACTATTCTAATATTTTGCGCGAACGGCTGGTTAAAACCGGACAAGCTTTCAACGAAACAGAAATAACTCAATGGCTCCAGCATTTATTACCTGTTCTAGATTACATTCATCAACACGGGATTATTCACCGCGATATTTCTCCCGATAATATTATATTTGATAGCGAGAAAAACTTACCTGTATTGATTGATTTTGGTGTGGGCAAGCAAGGAGTAGAACCATCTGGTAATATGGCTAATAACTCCGAGCAAGCTTATATCAACTATAAATCTATGGTCGGGAAGGTGGGATATGCGCCTCACGAACAAATTCGCATGGGACACTGTTCTCCTAGTAGCGATATCTATGCTTTAGGCGTAACAGCAATTGTTTTATTAACTGGTAAAGCCCCGCACGAATTGCTCGATCGCTACTCTTTAGAATGGCTCTGGCAGCATTATAAACCTGTTAACCCAGACTTGACTCAAATTCTGAATAAAATGCTTGCCGATAAACCGAGAGAACGCTATCAATCGGCGCTAGAGGTACTTTCAGCATTGGGTGGAGGGCGATCGCCATCGACAACGGTTAACCCACCGACAACGGGATTTCTGCCGCAGTCATCACAAACAACTGCACTTCCCAGCGAACAACGGGTTGCTTTTTACCCACATAATTCAGGAAATTTCGCCCCGCCATCACCACAAATAAGTTCGCCTTCGGTAGCACCAAGTTCCGTACTGCATCCCGAATTTGTCAAACTATGCCATCAACAATTAACTCATTTCGTTGGACCGATCGCTAGCTTTTTAATTCGAGAAGCTTTAACACAAAATCCCAATATCTCAGCTCAATTACTGGTAGAAACTTTAGCAGCAAAAATTCCCAATCCGCAACAGGCGATCGCTTTTCGGCGTTGCTTGCATTAGATAAATGTATTAGTAGTATTGGTAGGGTGCGTTACTTAACGCACCCTATAACTTTTCTACAAAGGTCAAAATGTTTGATTACGCTCTATCAGAGAAAGTTGCCCTAATCACAGGAGTTAATAGAAAAATTGGTATTGGTGCAGCGATCGCTCCCTTTAGTAGTGCTGTAATAATGCTATTGTCTCACTCCTACTTTGCAGTACAGTCATGACAATCGAACAACTCTTCAACGGCGCGAATATTTTCGTTCTACCCTTTTGGCTACTAATAATTCTGCTACCAAATTGGGGTGTAACCCGTAAGGTAATGGAATCTTACCTACCATTTGTCGTCCTAGCAGCGTTATACGGTTTTTTCTTTGTTAACAGTCTCACGGCTGAAAATGCTCAAGCCTTATCCAACCCCCAATTAAAACTAGCAGATCTCGCCCAAGTCTTTGCCGATCCAAAAGTCATGGCTGCAGGATGGACTCACTATCTCGTCATGGATCTATTCGTCGGACGCTGGATTTACTGGGAAGGACAGCGCACCGGAGTTTGGACGATTCACTCTTTAGCTTTGTGTTTGTTTGCAGGTCCTTTAGGCTTACTCTCTCACATTCACTGTAGGGCATTTGTTGCTTGATTAGTCAACACAAAAAGCCAAGGCATGAATTCATACCTTGGCACTGACCGCTAGTCACTGGTCGCCGGTCATCGATCGAGAGTCAATTCCTGCACCAACTCCCGAAAGAGCATAGAAGCTGCTTTAGATGCGACACGACTGCGTGCTAGTCTCACGGGGCGAGTTTTCTTTTCAGCGTCGAGCAATGCGCCTAATTGTTGACCCAACTGGCTTTTGACTCTGGTTCGCTTCGGTTCGATGCGGGTGAAAAGCCACTGCCACAGCGCGACTCGGCACAACTGACTCCCAGCTTTTTTACTACTGTGCTTGTCTCCCGAATCCTCGCGCGTCGGGGCGACACCCAAGGCTTTGATAAATCTCCGCTGCGATAAATAGCGCCTTGTTGGGTTGCCGGATACTTTACCCTTGCGGATTTTGACTTCGGGTAAGCCATCGACCAAGTAATTTTCTAGAGGGTAGATTTGGGATAGCAGCAAAGCTTCTACTCTCTCGCCAAACCCGAATTTGGCAAAACAGGCGCGATATCGAGTAAAGCGAATGTCTTTCATCAACAACCGCATCTGCATTTCTATTGCTCGTTCGCGGCGCTGCAATTCACAAAGCGCCTTAGCACTATTGCGGGTTTCCGGTTGCAGTCCCAGTCCCACCGTAAGGGAGTACATATTGTCGTACCTAGTCGCTTTTCTCTCTTCAGCCAGCCAGCCCCAGAACAACGCTGCGTCTAGTCCGATGTTGGCGACTTCGGGGAACTGCCAAGCCAAATCCTGACGGACGCGATTGACTATAGGAT